>JADMIO010814587.1_pt1 | contig 22380 bp, 22 predicted proteins | sample 8958161 | NCBI WGS metagenome assembly JADMIO01 (sample SAMN16585339, study PRJNA669376) | soil metagenome | isolation source: Crop rotation soil | place: USA: Cullars Rotation, Alabama | collected 2011 | reverse complement strand
CTTTCCCTCTCAATTTCTTGCAAGCTCATATATTATTTGGAATAAAGTAAATCATAGTATTAAAGTCATTAAAGAAATTTAATGTTTGATTTTATTTAAGAACAAATCCGTTTCTCGTACCAATTAGGATTGTTGATAGGCCTTCGTCAAAGCTTTAATGTCAAGCTTTTGCATTTGTAGCATAACCCTCATAACATTTTCTGTTTTTTTAGAATCTTTGTCTTGTAACATTTTGACCAATATATTGGGCACAACTTGCCATGATACTCCAAATTTATCTTTGAGCCAACCGCAGACTTGTGCATTTTTATCACCTCCTTCCGTAAGTTTATCCCAATAGTAATCAACATCATCTTGAGTCTCGCAATAGATTTGAAATGAAATCGCTTCGTTAAATTTAAAGATCGGTCCTCCATTTAAGGCCAAAAATTTTTGGCCCTCAATTTCAAAATCAATTGTCATTACAGCGCCCTCTTTCTTTTTATGAATCTCAAAGCCTTCCTTGCCATAGTGAGTAACGTTACTGACCTTGGAATTTTTAAAGATTGACAAGTAGAATTGCACAGCCTCTTCAGCATTATCGTCAAACCACAAGCACGGACTGATTTTTTGCATCGGATAGTGTTATATCATTAATGCTTTAAATACATTCTGACAGACGACATTAAGTCTTTTAAAATATTTAACAAACCTCAAATGCTGGATAATTTTTGTACTTTTCTATTAATCTCTTTCCAGAGGAACAAATAATAATTCTATTAATTTACTGTTAAAATTTATTTCCTTTTATAAAGTCATCGCTCATGCCTTTGTATCCAGAGTATTTTCCTTCATAAATACAACAGGACTAAATGCATTGAAGAAAAATGGAGAACCCGAAAAAGATAAAGGCGAAACTGGTCCTTGAGTCATGAATGAATATTTTTTGGTCTTTGTATTGAAAGAACTTGCCGGATCAGTAAAAGTTCTATACAGATCAATAGCTTTTTCATCAGAGACCAATTCTCTTAGTGTAACCAAATCGTTACCCAATGATAGGCCAAATCCAAAGAACATGATTCTTAATTGTTGTAGTATATCCCTATGTATACTTGATAGTGAGGTGCTGATAAATAGCCATCCCAATCCATATTTTCTAGTAGTTCTCACTGCATCCAGCAAAGTTAGCCTCAATTGTTCAAGATTTCCATTTGTAAATTCGTCTTTCCTGGCATATCTATGTGCTTCATCTAAAACCACTAGCGTATTTAATGACGTATTCCTTTGCCAGGTTTTTTCACCAAGGCTTACTAATCCGGCTAGCAATCGCTTCAGTATTAGTGATTGGATAGTTTCATTCCAGTATCTTAATTGCATTTTGTGCGCGGTTTGTTCTGAAAGGTCTATTACTATGAGTGGTTTTAATTTTGAGGTAAACTTTTCTAAAAGTTCATCAATAGTCATTGCGTCCTGCCTATCTTCAAACAAACTACAAATAGGAATCCAGAATTGAGAATAAAGGGTATCCAGATTATTTTGATCCAAATTAGTAACAAGACTATTTAGTCTCTTTCTCGGTTCTGGGGTAGAAAATATTAGAAGCTGAACATCCTCTTTGCGAATTTCATTTATGAACAGCTCAAATGATTCTCTTTTTATAAGCTTATTCAACGAAGTTTTATTTCTAAGCTTTGGTATTAGTGCATCTACAGCATATCTCTTATTTAGGCCCTTTATGGTTAATTGATGAAAGATTTGTGATTCCAATAAAATTTCTTCAAACAATGTCCACCGATCTAAAATTAGATTTCTAACATTAATTGAAAGAATCTCTTTATTCAGTGAATTCATTATCTGTTTCATATCAAAGGTTGAACCGTGGTTAGGATCTGCGTTTGAAGTATTGCTATAACCATTTGCAGAACCAATTGCAAAACTTTTTGAAAACTCTCCCACAGGATCCAGTACCAATAGCCCCATTTGTTGAAACTTAGAATATGCAGTGAGAATCATTTTCGCTAACGTCGATTTTCCTGATCCAGTTATTCCAAAAATGCCTAGGTGGTAGGCTTCTCCAGCTCCGTTATCCCCATAATCAAAATGCTTAAACCACATAGGTAATTTAGTCTTTGAACCGTAACTATTCCCCAAATAAAATAAACTGCTCTTTTGCTTTTCTAATATTGTACTCAAAATATCATCGTTTACTTGAAAAACATATGTTCCTGTTGGTGGTACTGTGCCTAATATGCTCGGTTCGACAAGATCCTCTGAACTGGTGAAGATAGCACTACAAAGTAACTTTCCTACATGAACATCTTGTATACCACTAATAGGATTTACCGATCCTCTTTTTCTTGCTACAGATTTTATGGTAGGGTCTTCCAATAAAAAGTTTCTTAGTGCAATCTCTATTATTTGACCAATTGCGTAATGATTTTTAGAGTCTTGTAAATATTTAAAAATAGCTAATTCTCCCACAAGTTGTCGTGTGACGGAAGATTCTAAAATATCTAGTGCAAGTTCAATCGTAGAAGAGGGAGACCCGATTGTTCCTAATATAGAACTATCTTTTAATAAATTATTAATTTTTTTATCAATAGTATTTTCGAAACTTATTTCCAAACTTATTAACCACCATCCGTTCTGTATGAATGCATTAGAAAAAATATATCTTTTTCATTATTGTCACTTATCTGTGACATTTGTTTCATTATGATTTGTTTATAGGCCGGAATGGCTGGAGCCATGTGTTTAGCTATTCTATCGGCCATATAAAGCGGAAAGGGTTCCATAATCGAAGGTGTCTGGCATTGACTCTTTACATTGTATAAAATAGTATTTAGCTTAGTTTCATCTCGGGCAATTGCTGCCGGCATTTCAATCCTTAGGGCAGGACACCAAGCATGAGGTTTGTAATAAATTACGCACAGGTTCTTTATTCCTGAAACCACTTGTTGCATAAGCATATCAAGCTCTTCGTCCTCATAGGGTAGTCTTACATGCCATCCTTCTTCACTTGTAAATAATTTAGGACGCGTAAATTCTCCGGCATCCAGGATTAAAGTCAAGATCGCTCTGTCGTCATAATTGTCAGGCCAGTGAAGGTTCTTACCTATATCGTTTCTTGAAGTATATTTTGGTATACCGAGATAAAATTTTTCAGGGTCCTCGGCGTCCAATATTTTCCTGTACGAAATTAAATATTCTTTGAAATCATCCTTGATTTTTTCGGAGGATTTTGTATTTTGATTTTCAATAAAATTAATAGCTTTGTACATATGGATTAATGCCGTAGTAAGAGAACCGTCGAGATATACTAAATCATATTTTGCATTGGCTGCTAATTGGATTTCCATTTCTACCATGATAGCTCTTGCTGCAATCATATTTTCAGGATTATGTTTTTCAGGGTTAACATACACATCATGATTGGCTGGCATCATTTTTCCGTTTTCTAATTCATTTATGCCCTCGACTCCAACAGCAGCTGCAAATAGTAAATCAGTGCCCAAGAGGCGATCTACAGCATAGGCGCCATCTATTCCACCAGATATCAAACGCTTGATATTTTTGAAGTTAATATCATTATCAAGCAGCCCAACTTGTTCTAGCTGTAAACGAAATTTTTCCTTTTTAGAATTTATATCATGAATCGAGCTTTGAAGTATGTCTCCTATTTCGCTAGTTTTCATTAACATCTGTTCTACCAAGGATGCTGGAATCTCCAGAAAAGAAGCGGAGTCAACTTCATACATTTCTTTTTATCACAGTTCTACCCAAATTCACTGAAAATTTGTAGATGTGAATCAAATCTTTCACAGATTTGGAAGTTAATTTTACTCCTACTTTTATTGTCATTTTACACTATAGTCAGCAGATACTTAGCTTTATGCCTTTCTGATTGGATGATTTTTACAACATCGATATTGACTATTAATGACAAAAAAAGGCTGGAGCAAATTTTGTTTCAGAATATCAGGAAAATTAAATACAATTTATGCACACTACGTAAAAATCACAAGATTCCTTAGTCAAATGTTGTAAATCTGTATCTTTTTTACAAAATTATATAATTGTTAAGCTATTTACTCTCCGGTTGTACTCATAGGTGCTTCAAATTGTACTCTAACGTGTACTCAAGCCACTTTCATCAGGTTTTAACTTTTTTATAAAATGTTGGCGATAGATTAACATAAATCCGTAACAACGATTCATTCTGGTGGGCCGGCCTCCAAATGCCAATCATGGCCCACCAGTTTATCATAACTATGCATAAATTATCATCCCATTATGACTGGCTGAGAAAGTACCTTTACTCCCTCTCGGTAAGGCGTATTCGAAATTAAATTCACATAGACCCTTCTAATGCTTTATGACTATAGAGCAAATTCTAGAAAAAGAGATAGAAGAATCTAAAAAATGGGTCGACTTAGAAAAGGAAAATTCAACTTACAAACGAGATCTGACCATGAGAATCGAATTAATACATTGGGTTTTAGAAAATCTGAAGAACCCTGATACTAAAATATGTAACCTTATAGAGTCAAAAATGAATGAAGTCATATTAACAATAAATAGAACATATTCAATTGCTGAAGCTGACAAACTGCACACTGAATTAAGAATATGGGATTGGATATTTTATCAAGTTTGTAGTAACATTATAAGAAGTCAAAGAAAAGCTAATTTGATAAAGTGATAAGAATTATTAGTGCAGTCTTAATTCTAGTCGACGTAAAAAGTAAAATATAGGATTTCAAGTATTGTTATCAAAAGATCCATGATTTCAATAGGGCGTAAATTATTTGATGAGGTAGATACACCAGTAGAAAGTAAAATTGTTTCTGAAGACTCAATTAACAAGATAGCGGAAAGAGAAAGTTCCTGGACTGCTGAAATAAATGGAATAGCTCCATTCCCAAGTGGAAAGGCGTCAGGAAGTGGATCTTCCATGATACATAGTAACGGTATTTCAATTTCTAGTTGGCAAGGTAAATTTACTACACGTAATAGAGAAGTAATAACATTCAAAGGAAGAGATGTCAACAAGAACGGAGAGTTCATTGTATTGAGAACATATTTCACTGATTCACTAGAGTTGTCATGGATAAATGGCCTGGTTTGTTTAGTAAATGGAGAATTCGATTCTCAAGAAAAAGTGTTTAGATGCGAAGGATATGAATTTATGTAATAACCTAATCAATTCTATTTTCTAATAACACAATCAGATAAGTATTTGAACTTGTAAATTAATTACCCCCCAGGCACGAAAAGTGATAAAGACTGGCCTAGATATTATTAAATTGGTAAATTATATAGACCTGTTGTATTTACATGGTAGGGATAGACCATGAATAAACTCTCTTTTGTAATAACTGTGTTGCTAATGCTGGCATTTGCAAATACATTTTCTAGTATTTCATACTCTCAAAATGCAAATTTAGGAAATGTAGCGAAAAATATTTTTGACAATAAAATATTGACTCTTCCCAGTAATGTAAAGAATTTTATAATTTTGATTCCTAATGAATCACACGAGTCTCCCCTCTTGCCGAAGGAACAGAGACTTATTAATCAACCATATGTTCCACAAAATTTAGTAACTGGCGCTAATACTCAAATTACTTGGTTTACTGGTGATGTAGGACATACTCGCGAGATAACTCTTACTGATGAGAGTTCAAAGCAAATATTCAATTCTAGATTAAAATTTAACACTGCAACTGAGCCACTTCTGTTAAATCACAGTGGCAAATATACTTATTTTGAAGAAAATGCAAACAAGGAAGATCCAAAATTTGTTATGGAAGGAAGTATCACAGTAAATCCTAATATTAGTGGCAAAGTATCAGAATCACCGTTTGATACCATGTTGGTACTCATGGTTCCAACAAATGATATTAAAGAACACATGATGACATTTGCTGACAATAAAGTGGATGTTATCGATATTTACTCCTTCAAAGACCTTAGAGAAACGGGTGGAGGAGGAGCAAACCAAACTTTGCTTGTGTTGGGAACAAATGATCCACTTGATGAGTCAATTTCTGTTCTTAAGAAAATCACTCCAACTTTACCCTATTCCTAGTGCAACTTGTACGCCACTTCCTAGCGAGAAGACAAGATTAACTAGTGTCCTAAGAATGCTTGATGGTATCGTTACTTGCGTTACTTGATAAGTGTATTTGGCAATCAATGGGCTTCTAAGGTATAATTCTTTCCTTTCAATTGATTCTAAATTTATTTAATTCTAATCCAGCGAAATATTTTGACCATTAGAATTGGATGATTCATTACTATATACTTTCTTTAACCACAAAGGAGTAATTAGCGTAGTTATGGCAACCATAATGATTATGGTGGTATAAACATCAGCTGACAAAACTCCTGAGCTTACTCCAATTCCCGCAACTATGAGTCCAACCTCACCCCTTGAAATCATTCCTATTCCAACTTTCATTGCTTTTGATTTGTCTCTCAGAAACATCGAGGCTGGCAATCCACATCCTATTAACTTGCTAACAATAGCAACTGCAATTACAACTGATGATAATAGCAATACATTTGGATTTATTCCAGTGAGGTTTACTTGAGCCCCAATAATCGCAAAAAATAATGGAGCAAATATTATTTCTAATTTATCAACATACTCTTCAACTCTTTTGATTATTTTTGTACTAGCTACAGCCATACCTACAGAAAATGCTCCAACTATGGGCGAGAGTCCTACTGCAGCGGCAAGCGCAGAAGCACCAAAAAACGATGCAGTCACGATACCTTCAGCGCTACCTCTTGCCTTCCATAATTTTTCCGTATTTACTATTCTTGGTATAATGATTATTGCTCCAATAAGTAACGCAGCAAATATACCCAATATTTTCAATATCAGAAATATAATATCAACAATATTAGGAGCCATGTTACCAGTTTGAACCATGGTAACAACAACCGATAGGATTGCAATTGCAAGAATATCATCTACTATAGCAGCTCCCAAAATTAATTTAGCTTCTCTAGTTTGCATCTTTCCTAATTCAGTAAGTACTGTAACGGAGATCGCAACACTAGTCGCAGTAAGTGCTGTCGCTATAAGAATAGACTGTAATCCACCCAATCCGAACATTGTGAAAGCATAATATCCTAGGAAAAAAGGAACTATAACTCCACTCGCGCCTATCACAAATGACGCAGCTCCTCCTTTGAGGAATTCTTTTGGAGTTATATGAAGTCCTGCTATGAACAATATTACCACCCCTGCAATATCCCCTATTTGGCGCACTGTTTCATTCAACATTACAAGAGGTTTTCCGTCAAAATTAGAAATTGAACCAAATGCAAAAGGACCCACAATTATGCCTGCCAATAACTCACCTAGAACCGCAGGGAGTCTCAGTTTATTGAAAAGTTCTGCAAATATTTTTGCTGCAAAAAGGAGGATAGCAAGTGAAATTAATACACGAATAATTGATTCCTGTTCTGCTGCCAATCTTATATTTCATCAGCAATTCAATATTATAAATATACATTCAATTTGTTTAAAAGCAGCCGCAGATTGATGGATCAGGTTCTACAGACTGGTCAAATTTAGAAAATGTCAATTCTATTCGGAAATTTGACATAAGACAAATAGAGATAATATTATACGGATTCTGGTCTATTTTCTGACGGTTCAGGTTGTTGGACTTTTTGCGACGATTGCCATACTTGATATTTGTAGTAGAAACTTAGAGTTTATCGATTTATGATTTCCTCTTGAAATCAAAGTTTCCGGTCCTATAAAAGGAATTCTCTAGTGTATTGTCATAGTGAATATTTTTTGCCATATGAAATTTGGCTAAAATAGAGTGACCGAGTTTGAGATATGTGGATTAACCAGTAACTGAGACGATATCTTAAAAGGATCTGTTAGTCGTGTGGGAGGGCTTTAATGGCTATAATTATTAAACGAAATTTTTCGCATCTTAACCCATCGTTATTGACAACCTTATACTATCACATTAAATGTATTGTTAGTTGGGGTTCCTGGGATTGATAGTGTATCGTTTGTTGAGTTTTGGCCGGATGCAGTTTTTCATTTTGCCGTTTCATACTCTAATAGCTGCTAAATTATAGACAGGTTGTTACTCGATTCTCTATTTTATTATACTTAGTCAGATGGATTGAACCTAGCGTTGGGTTGATCTCATTTAAAATTGAGTTAAAACTATCTGTTGGACTGAGAAGTATTATAGCATATAAGCCGCCGTGTTTTTCTGTAAGAATCAACATTCCTTGGTAAGGAATATCATAACCCTGAGGTATCTCTTGTAAGAAATCTTTTGTTGGTATTAGACCCGAGGAGGAATTAAGGAGGTCCGAAGGAGAAGAGAGATTAAGGAAATATCGGTATCCATGATTATTGTGACCAAAGTTTAACTGATCCGCAGATTCTAGTATTCCTTTATATTTCAAATAGCCGGTCAATAAAGGCCCTGCCAAGAATAGAGGAGCCACCAGATTATTTGGAGCCTTAACTATTGCAAACACACTTTTTGTAGAATTTTGAAACCATATCATAGAAGCTGAAGTATCAATACTATTACTAGGTTTCCAATTCGGAGGAGGAGTCACCTCAATCTCATCTTCAATTTCACTCAATGCAAGAACTGGAGTTAATATCATTGATAATGATATTATTAAAATCAGAAGTAATATAAATTGAATCAACTTTTACAAATACCATTGATCGTTATCCCTTTTAAGAGATCTATGAAGTAGCAATGATGATTCATAACCATTGTAACTAAAAGAATTACTCAGGTTTGTGCATCACTCTTACCCGTTTTGTGAGGCCACGTTCATCTACTTCATTATTTTTTTATAACAGAATAATAAAACTGGGCTGTAGGTAACTATCCGTGTCGGTAGGTTCAATGTTCAGTACTGGGCATCACAAATAGTCACAGCTTCCTTTAAATGCCAAATTGTACGGACCTTCTTTTGGGAGCATTCTGTCTTTGCCTTTATTGGGAAACAGGCATGTCTATTCGATTCCGTCATCCTTAAACGACCAGTTTCTCTTATACACTTCTTTTTTCAAAATATTATCTCTAAAGAGTCCAAAGTAAGTATTTCTAATTTTCTTAAGGTGTTCCAATTCATTCTGAATTTGTATTGTCTGGGCTACAAGGCCTTGAACCAACTCTCTGACCTGTTTAGGACTCTGGTAATTAAAATTTGGGTCCAAATTCTTGTTCTGAAGGATGAGGGGATGGATACAGGTCTGACTGCAAAATAGAATTGGTTTTGGTCCATTATCGACTTGTACTGTGAATATATTATTGCAGTTATCGTTTTTGCATTTTATCCGCTGCGTTTTACTTAAATCAAATGATAATTTTTGGTTACTATCTCTTTTCATCAGACTGAGGTCGTCAAACTTTTGGAGGTAGGTTTTTTTAATTCTTCTAAGATCTTCCAGTTCTTTTTGCATCTGTTGGGTTTGAGATACGAGGTTTTGAACCAATTCTCTGACTTTTTTGGGGTCATCATAATCGACATTCGCATCTAGACCTTCGCTCTGAAGATATGGATTAAGACATGTTTGGGTACAAAATAATATTGGTTTTGGTAAACTATTGGCTTCTGTCCTGAATTGATTTTTACACTGATCGTTTTTACATTTTATTGACTCTACACTCATTCCCTTGAGACCTCACTTTTAAGCCTGCGCCGGCTCCTTCATCTCTCGCAATATAAGGCAGGATCATGACCTTCATTTGCTTTTGACTCAAATTATTTATCCTAACCAAAACTTCATTCAAGATGAACATAGAAATTCATTTTAAATAAAGGTTCCATTATGCATTCGTATACTGCTTGTTAATTTGTCTCCCTTCAATGCGCTCACATTCCAAATAATTTACGGAAACAAGCTTTTAACAAACTTTGTTTAAATGACTACATGATTCACTGTCGAGTTTGGATGCAGAAGGCGTACACCTAGATGGCTGAAAACAAGAAAATTGTAGGTGTAGTAGATGACGATTTAAACACTACCGAGCTGTTTCATGTCGCTTTGTCTGAAAATATTGATGGAATTTCTGTTATTGCTTTTAATGATCCAGTCATTGCTCTAGAACATTTTGTTGCTAACAAAGATGACTTTATGCTGGTTGTAGCTGATTTAAGAATGCCCAATCTAAACGGTTTGGAGCTGCTCAAAAAAGTAAAGAGTTTAAACCCTAAGGTGAGAACAATATTGATGAGTGCATATAGTTTCGACGAGGATTTACTATTCCTGAAATATATGGAAGAAGGAATAATAGATTCTTCAATTGACAAGCCTGTTACCATTGAGAGATTATGTCAAAAGGTAAAAGACGAGCTTGAGAATTATAAAAAATTAAACACCTGAAACAAAGTTGAATGTAAAGGAATCATTCGCAGCACTTAAATAGAAAATAGTAGTAAAATGTTACCAATGACACTGGGGTTTGTGATTCATTTTTGACGCGGAGTAAAGGGTTTTTATGAGTATAATATCATTATAACAAGACTTTTTTTTGCTTTTATTTATTAAGTAAATATCACCTGAAAATTGATTCATAGCAAAGCTTTCATGTTCATCTTGTGTCAGAAAAAGTCTGAGAATTCATATCCATTTGATTTCGAACATTTACTAACTTGTTGTTATCAGTTTCAATAAAGTACAGAGAAGCTAATTCATGAGCACGGCCGTTCGATTAATAGGGGGAGTATTTCTATACTAGTATTAGCTTAGATTACTTGGCCCGTGGATCCCGTTACTATTTTATAAATTCTGTAAAGATGTATTAATGCCCAAATCCAATAAGCACCAAATATTACCCAGTTTAAGGGAAAAGGAAGAAAGTCGATAACAAACCTTAGAAACAATCCGATCAAGAAAATCATGATTCCTGGATGATGAACACCCAAGTATATGTGACCAACTCCTGGTACCAATGCACCTAGAAACATTGTCACCAAGAATTTTTTAATCATGAATTCTTTCACAGTCGTTACATAGCGGAACTTCTTTAGAAGGGTCCAATTTCTTCCTACATTTTTCGCAGTTCAATACTTGTGAACTAGTGAAACTACTTAATATTGTTTAAACTAAACTCAATTTGATTTATTTAGTTTTTTATTCCTATAAAGATCGCGCGTACTCTAAAAACTCTGTCACTCATGCCAGTTTTTTCCAATCTGCGGGCGTCAAAGATAAAAAAAGGTTTTGATTTATTTTAGTCCAACTATTCCTTAATCTTTTCTTTTTGATACTCAGTTTCTAAATCCCTGTCAGGATCTACCAATTTATTTCCTACTGCCTTTGCGCCGGCTTTGACTTTGTCACCTGCATTTTCCAATTCTTCGCCAGCGTCATCTAATGCTTCTTCACTATTTGTTTTTGTTTCTTTAAATTCTCTTTCTTCATTACTTTCGTAATCTGCCATCGTGAAATTACTAGGCACTACATTACTTAATAATGTCCATTGAGCAACTTTCGAATCCATTTTTCTACTTTCTGATAACTTTTCAAAACTGCTTTGAGGACAATAAACTCGTTACAATAAATTATTCAAAAGGTCATGCGGACTGTCAATTCACATTATATTTATTATGGTAACGCGAAAACAATTAATGAAACTAACAGGCATGGTCCGAGGCACAGGCAAATCGATAAATCAAATGTAGTGTACCCTTCTGTATGACCGAAACTATAAACTGGGAAGAGGTAATAAAAAAAGAAGCACGAGGACTGGACGACTACGATTTAGGTGAAGTTCAAGAAGTAAATGATGATACAGTAATTACAAAGAAGGGAGTTGTTGATAAGGACAAATTTTATCTACCTAGAAGTAAAGCAAACAAATTTGATGGGGATAAGCTGTGGTTTGAAGTTACTAAAGACGAAGCGCATGCATACAAACATAGCGAAGCAATAGATTGGGACAAGGTTGTTAAAAAAGAAGCGAGAGGATTAGATGACTATGATTTGGGCGAGGTCCAAGAAGTAAATGAAGATGTTATTATAACAAAGAAAGGAGTAATCGATAAGGACAAATTTTATCTACCTAGAAGTAAGGCATTAAGATTCGAGGAAGATAAATTGTGGCTTGAAGTTAGTAAGGAAGAGGCAAAGGCATACAAGCGCGACTAATCCCAAGGGGCATTTTTTATTTCATTTTTTGCAAACCGGAGATAGAATCCTCCCTTAATGATGAGAATAAAGAATGTTCCCTTATTATAGATTATTAACTTATAAATTCGCTTAATTATTTAATTTCTTTCGGGTTCTAACCGTCGAGGTTCGCCCCTAGTTCCTTTTTTAGGAAGCTGGTGAATAAGGGGGATATGTCAGATATTTTTATAATTTCCTGATTTGAGTTTCTTTACTAATTCAGTCCTTGCGTTAATAAGATTAATTTGTTCTAAAAGTAGCCTCTTATAACCCTTCAAGAGCTTTTCTTCATCCGTATAATTGCTTTTTTTAATTTCATTCATGGTATCTTCAAATCCCTTGACCACATTTTCTAATAGACCGCCAAGAGATTGGATTTCTCTCGCATCTCTCTTGGCACCCACGGTAAGTGTTTCCCCTGCTCTCCCTCTAATTTCTTGGGCCTTCTTACTAATTGAAAATACCATATCTTTGAGAGAAGCAGTGGCATCCTTTAGACTGTTCGCGATCAGGTCGTAATCTTCAATCCTGACAACCGAGCTCGATTTCTTTACAGGTTTTTCTGAATCGATACGCGATTTATCGTTTGATGTAAGATCGGTGTCTGGTTCTATTGATTGAGCAGTATCAGGATTTTTGTCCGTAACAGATCCATTTGACCTATCTTCACTATCAGATTCGTTCCCCATTTTTTTATTTTCCATAGATGTAATATTATGATCAACAGATTATATAATGGTGAGCGATGCAAAAAATATTGGATATTATTTTCGATTGGGACGTTCAATGTCTATAAAGTGATGAGTATTCCCTAGTAGTAAATAACCCTCAAAAAATGTAAAGTAAATGACATGTAGAAACGAAGAAAATACTTACCTATTTTAGCTGGGGATAACTTTGTTTACTAGCATGTGCTCATCATGTCATGGGCCGTCATTGACCGTCTATGATTAGGAGGGCAGATGCATAGGAAAGGCATTTACTGCATTCGTTACTAAATAATCATGTTCCAACGTTACTGGCATGATGAATATTGCACTAAATAGGAATCTTAGTAGTACCACAATCACAATAATTACAATTATTACGAGTGCTATGTAGACAAGTGTATTTAAGACCATAAGAGAATAACTGCATTAACATTTAAATAAATGTCCGTAACGTTTCACGTATAAATACGTTCAATAAATTTGAAATTAAAATCAATAATGTAATAATAACCGCCGATTTTAGACCATAGATAAATGATATCATTGGATCTGATTGTTTATGTTCCTGTTCTAAAGTGATCACATCCGGAATATATTGTCAAATGGACCTAAAAGGGACAAGATTGATTCGGGCCCGGAGGGATTTGAACCCTCGACCTGACGCTTAGGGGGCGTCCGCGCTATCCATTTTGCGCTCAAATCAATACATGAAATGATCTGCGCTACGAGCCCTTGGAATTTGAGTGTGTATGTTAATATAAATATTCAACCGGCGTTTTAGATTCGTATTATTCTAAATGTAAATTGCAAATTCAAATTTGTTATCTTACTGGATTCAAATCCAGAGTAAACAACTCCTTTTCATAAATGGTTCTGAAGTCTAACTTTTTGTAGAATTCGTCATATTTTTCTTCAATCAGAGTTTGCACAATCAGCGTGTCGTAGTCCTTATTCTTTGCTTTTTGTATTGCACTTCCGATTAATTGCCTAGCTACTCCTTTTTTTCTATAATCTTGAACAGTTCCCAAACAGTAAAGACCTATGCTATTATTTTTTTCAAATAGTAAACAACAACCTGCAGGACGTGTTCTTTGATTCAACTTGTATCGCGCGACAAATAATGTTAATTTACTGTAGTGTTTTGTAATTATGCTCGTTACTTCATTTTTAATTTCTAAAGAATCAAAAGAGTTGCAAAAAATATCAATCCACTCTTCTAAATTTTGTTTGTGAACTTCTTCAATCTCAATTTCCCTGATACTGTCCATTACACGATTGTTGACATCAAAACCCAAGATTTTCATGGTGCCGAATTTTGGTAGACTCAAATTAATAGAATTTGGATCACAAATCAAATGTATATAAAAAGTATCAATGTTACTGGCCTTTTTACTCCTTATACCATTTAGGATTTCAGCAACGTCATTACATGGATATCTAATATTTAGTCTATTAAAGAAATAATCATCTCCTAATTTATGGTTTGAAAATAATTCTACACAGTCTATTTTTTGGTATGCTCTGCTCCAGAGGTAACAAAATGATGACTCATTGTCGTTTATATTTTCAATATTCAAGTCCAAATATTTTCATCATCTTTTTCGCTTCATTCATCCTGTTTGGATTCATTACTGTTTGCAAGAACAATGCAAGAGCATTAGGTGTATCGAGATCATTTTCAATATAATTGTAAAATAGTTCAAGCGTATTTGTGTCCTTTCTTAAAGCTTTAGTGTCAGTCACAGCATTATCATTTGTAGTATCATAATTCCTGGAATCATGAACTGACGTAGAGACTATGTTTCTAATCATGGTATTTATTGCTTCAAACTTTATTAGCTCTGAAACGCTGAAATTCATTATTTTCTTATAGTCAAGTGAATAAAAATAGAGTTTCAGAGTATTTGCATCAAACTTTTTCAATAAATCTCTGACATAAATCGCATTACCTGTAGACTTTGACATCTTTGTACTCTCAATGTCTAAAATACCAACATGCATCCAGCACTTTACAGGCTTCTTCTTGTGTGTTAGTGCCATTAGTATTGCGCGCAACATTTCGTGATGTGGGAAACATAAATCAATACCTCCCACATGAATATCATAATTACCATCAAAATGAAACATTGCCACAGCTGTGTCTTGGGTATGCCACCAAGGAGTACCGTTTCCAAAGTTCTTGTCATTGTATTGAATTCCATAGTCGTCACTTGTGTTCCATAAAAAAATATCCGTAACGTTTCGTTTATTAATATCAATATCATGTCTTTGATTCTGTAGTTCCTTTTTGGACAAATGTGAAAGTGCTCCATAAGAGTTGAATTTAGAACTATCCAAGTATACGTTACCATTTATAGAATATGCCAATTTCCGCTTAATTAGATTCCCAATCACTTCCTTTGATTCCGCTACATAATCGGTTGCTCTTGCGTAATTCAAATTACCTATACCAAGCCTGTTCAAGTCATCTATTAGGTTCCCAAATATTAAATCGGAATTGATATTATTCTCGAATAGCTTTGGGTCTATGTCGGTAATATTTACAATTACATGTGAAACGTGGTTTCGCGATTGAAGTGCTCTGCTTATCAGGTCTACTAGGACAAAAATTCTTGCATGACCAATATGGCAATTGTCATAAACAGTAGGTCCGCAAACAAAAATTCTAATAACATTATTGCCAGGTGTTATCGAAATGTTACTTTTGGTTTCTCTGTCAAAAATTAGCAATTATTTAATCGTTGAGACAACAAAATATTAATTATTATGCCAAGGTTACAATCGAATTGGCATGTACTATGACAATTCCTGAATCATAGATTCTGTCTACTTTATATTTTGAAAGCATTTCAAGGCTCAATACGGCAATACAGCCTTGCATACAGAAAGTGCTAAATCATAGAATGGCCAAATTTGATTGAATATGATGTCTCAAGATTCTTTGTCATTTGATAGAGTAGTAGCTCATAGAGGTTCTGGGGGACTATTGGCCATTGGTATTGCAATTCTGCTACTTGGAATTTCTATTGGAGTAACTATTCATAGTTTAGAAGCCGTTATAGGAACTACAGTACTTGGAATGGTATCAATTATAGCATCATTCCTTTTTGTGATAAAGCAATACGAACGGTCTGTTATACTTAGACTTGGCAAGTTCAATAGACAACTTGGACCCGGATTGAGAACTAGAATGCCTTTTATTGAAAATGCATTGGTAGTTGATATACGTGAAAAGGTTCGAGAATTCACAGCAGAAAGGATGCTTACCAAAGACAATGTTCCTGTTACAATTGACGCAATATTGCGGTACAAAATAGTTGAAGACAGAGCTAGAGATGCGATACTAAATGTGGAGAACTTTAATGAAATGATAAAACAGGTATCTCAAACCACATTAAGAAACAATATTGGATCATCTCTTTTTCAAGATATCTTATCAAAGAGAGAGGAAATTAACCTGCACATCAAATCGGTCATTTCTCAGGAAGCTATAGATTGGGGCATTCAAGTAACTGGGGTTGAAGTTCGACAGGTCATTATTCCACGAGAGTTGGAAGCAGCAATGTCTATGCAAGCTCAAGCTGAACGTGAAAAAAGTGCTCGGGTTACCTATGGAGAGTCAGAAGTCCTCGTAGCTAAAAAATTTGAAGAAGCATCAACTGTATATTCGGACAATCCGGTTGCCTATGCTTTAAGGCAATCCAATATGCTTTATGAATCCATTAAAATTCAGGGTAATACCATAGTAATGATCCCCTCAGAAAGCCTAAACTCGATGGGATTTGGAAATCTTGCAATGACTGTGGCATATCTTGAAAATACCAAAAAAGCAGCCAAGCGAAAAGCAAATCAACTGTCGCCTGATAAGGCGAATGAAACAGAATCAAATGAATCGAGCTCCTCTTAATCCCCCCTGCTGATTTAATTATCAAAAATAAATGGACCATATGGCAAACAGGATTGTTACTAAAAATTATAACGATACTTGCTTATTTTGAAGATTAAAGGAATTAGACCACCATTACAAAAATTAGTTTTTTAGTACGCAATTCAATTATACAATCGAATAATGCTATCCTGAGTATCGCGAGAAGGAGAAAGCCCTTTATTAAATAGACACTGATAGCCCTGGGATTTCATAACGTGTTTATGAGAAAAGTGAGTAATATCATGACGAGATCAGCTTTATTTTTTAGCTGACTCTATTATATTCGCAGTGAATTATCCGACAAATGGAGAATAAAATTCCAGTTTACTTTAGATCATAATGGAGTCATTGTGTCTATCAGCCTTGCATTTGTAATTTGTCCATCTTTTTCATTTATCAACAGGTCTACTGTATACTGAAGACCATCAAGCAAGAAAGTTACTTGAGCATCCCAGGCCTCTCTTTTCTGCTCATTTGGAAATGGCAGTAGAGTTCTAACCTTCAAGTTCTCAACATTGCTACCATACAGCACCTCTATCGCACTTTTTGCTACTGATTCGACTTCATTTTCATTGCGAACCGGATTCATGAATCAATTTGCATTTGCAAAATATATAAGCATTATTATTCCCTATTCTTAGCGATAATAAGCTAGAAAAGGTTATACAATCGCGATAATGAAAGCTCTTTTGCGGCCTCGACGGTTGCCAGCTTTCCATCTACCTTAACGACATAAGTCTCCGGATCGATTTCTATTTTAGGTATCAAATTATTGTACACCATGCTCTTTTTGGATATATTGCGGCAGTTTTTCACTGGTAAGAGTTTTTTCTTTAAATCCAATTTCTTTTGAAGACCATTTCTTATTGCTGCTTTTGAAGTGAATGTTACTGATGTAGAATATCTGGCTTTGCCCTTGGCGCCGAACATAGGTCTGTAGTAGACAGGCTCTGGAGTTGGGATAGAAGCATTTGCATCTCCCATAAGAGAATATGCTATAAATCCACCTTTAATAATGAGTTTTGGTTTTATACCGAAAAATTGTGGCGTCCAAATTACTATATCAGCAATCTTACCCGGTTGTAGGGATCCTACATAGTCTGATATTCCATGTGTTATTGCAGGATTAATGGTGAGTTTGGCTAGATATCTTTTGATGCGCAGGTTATCGTTATTTCCTTTCTCTCCCTTTAATTTACCCGACATCTTTTTCATTTTGTCTGCAGTTTGCCAGGCTCTTGTTGTCACTTCTCCAACTCTACCCATGGCCTGACTATCAGAAGAATACATGCTTAAAGCTCCTATATCGTGTAATACATCTTCTGCTGCTATTGTTTCAGCCCTTATCCTTGATTCAGCAAATGCAACATCTTCTGATATAGATGGATTAAGATGATGACAGACCATCATCATATCAAGATGCTCTTCAAGAGTGTTTACAGTAAATGGTCTTGTTGGATTCGTTGACGAAGGAAGAACGTTGAGTTCACCGGCAATTTTCAATATATCTGGTGCATGTCCTCCACCAGCTCCTTCCGTATGATATGTATGTATAGTTCTTCCTGATATGGCGTCTATTGTATCATTCACATATCCACATTCATTGAGTGTGTCAGTATGTATTGCTACTTGTGTATCTGTTTTGTCTGCGACTCGCAGCGCCGAGTCTATAGTAGCAGGTGTAGTACCCCAGTCCTCGTGGAGTTTTAAACCGCAGGCTCCTTCATTTATTTGCTCCAAGAGTGCAGGCTCCAATGAATCATTTCCCTTTGCCAGCAATCCGAAATTTAATGGATATTCATCCAATGACTCTAGCATTCTATGAATATTCCACGGTCCTGGACTGCAAGTAGTGGCTTTAGTACCTTCAGAAGGACCGGTACCACCACCTATCATGGTAGTGGTGCCACTGCATATTGCTTCTACAATTTGCTGGGGTGAAATAAAATGTATATGAGTATCAATCGTCCCTGGTGTACATATTGTGTGTTCTCCCGAAATAACTTCTGTATTTGCTGATACAACAAGATTATCATCCACGCCATCCATCACATTTGGATTTCCAGCCTTACCAACTGCCAAAATCAATCCATTTTTAATACCTATGTCTGTTTTTATAATACCCAGCAAAGGATCGATAAGTATAGTATTTGTTATGACGAGATCCAGTGAAGATTTGCTGGTTACTCCACTTGCTTGTCCCATCCCATCTCTAATACTTTTGCCACCTCCAAAAACAAGTTCATCTCCGTATACTGAGAGATCTTTTTCAATCTCTGCTATAAGATCCGTATCCCCTAATCTAATTTTGTCGCCTTTTGTCGGACCGTATAACTCCACATATTGTTTCCTAGGAATCTTTAGAACCATAATCATTTTTCCTCCTTAAACCCTTTTTTCTTTAGCTTTAAAAGAGATATTTCTTTTTGTTTTTCTGTTAGTTTACCATTAACAAGACTATTAAATCCAAAAACAACTTTTTTGCCCCCATATTCTGTTACTTCTACAATCCTCGAATCTCCGGGTTCGAATCTTAGTGATGTTCCCGATGGAATATTTAAGTGAAATCCAAATGTCCTGCTTCTTTGAAACGACAATGCTCTATTAGTTTCAAAGAAATGTGTATGTGAACCTACCTGAATTGGTCTGTCTCCTGTGTTTGTTACCTTAATTTTTACTGTTTTTCTTCCAACATTAGCCAATATCGGATCTTTGGACAAAAAATATTCACCAGGAATCATTTTTCGCACTCTCATACAATAGGATTATGAACGGTCACCAATTTGGTACCATCATCAAACGTTGCCTCTACTTGAACGCTCTGTACTAGATCTGGGACTCCTGGCAGGACATCATCTTTATTTAACACATGTCTTCCTGAACTCATAAGTTCAGAAACTGATTTTCCATCTCGCGCTCCTTCTAATATGTGATCTGCTATTAACGCCACTGATTCAGGATAATTGAGTTTCAAACCCCTTGTTTTTCTTTTTCTCGCTACCTCTGCACTCATCGAAATGTATAATTTATCAATTTCTCTAGGCGATAAAAACATCTAGCATCAGAATTTATCATAAAGTCAGATATTTATAATTGTCCTCAAATTATCAATTAAAGTCTTCAATGAATCATGTAAATAAACAGTTATTTGGTGATGGGCTAAGAAGAACTTATGGAACTGAAGCTAGGAGATACAATCTATTAGCTGCAAGACTGATTGCTAATCTTGTTAAAGGCTTTCTAGGTCCCAGAGGACTAGAAAAAATGTTTATTGACATTCTCGGTGAAGTGACTGTTACTAAGGATGGTGCAACATTTCTAAGAAAGATTGATGTTGAACATCCTGCCGCTAAAGTTATTATTGAAGCATCTAATGCGGTGGATAATGCAGTAGGAGATGGTACTACATCTGTTGTAGTACTAGCAGGAGCCCTGGTTGAAAAAGCAGAAGAATTATTAGAAATGGGTATAGCTCCCAGCAGAATTTCAGATGGTTATCATAATGCACTGCACTTGGCACTTCAGACCGTCAAAGAAGTTTCCATTAAAACAACTAACCATGATAGAAATATAATGAAATATCTAGTAGAGACTTGCTTGAGATCAAAGGCAGTATCTCACTTTACAGAAGAAATAGTGATTCCCAGTATTGTTGTTGACGGAATTTGTGACATCGCCGATTTTTCAAGACGTAATCTTGAAGTAGATGATATCAAGATAGAGGAAAAATTAGGCAATAGTTCTGATACCGAGCTTGTTCATGGAACTGTAATAGACAAAACAATAGATGATTCATCAATGCCCCGAAGAGTTGAAAACGCAAGGATTTTGCTTCTTGACGGTGACGTCCAGAATGAACGTACAAAGACAGACGCCGAAATCAGAATTTCAGATCCTAGTCAGATGATCTCGTTCATAAAGAAAAAAACTAGTGACTTGAATGATAAGATTCAATGTGTAATTGACTCTGGTGCCAATGTTGTTTTTTCGCGCGGTGGAATTGATAACCTTGCACTAAATCATTTCGCCGAAAACAAAATTTTAACAGTTAAAAGAATCAAAGAAAATGATTTATTATGGCTAGCAAAGGCTACCGGAGGCAATGTAGTCAGAGATCTTGAGAGTATAAATAAAAATGATCTGGGGTATGCAGCAAAAGTGTATGAAAAAACGATTAGTGATGACAAAATGGTTTTCGTTAATGGTTGCAGGAATCCAAAGTCAATAACATTTCTTTTGCGTGCCAATTCAAAAAAAATTCTTGATGAATTTCATCGTACCATATTAGATTGTATTTATGTTTTGAAAAATTTCATTACGGAACCAAAAATTGTTCCTGGAGGTGGCGCCATAGAGGCATTTATCGCAGCAGAAATAAAAGTAAAGTCATATAGATTACCTGGAAAGGAACAGATTGTTGCTCAAAAGTTTGCGGAGGCCCTAGAAGAGATCCCCTTAACGATTGCCAGAAATGCGGGATTAAACACTATTGATATAAGAGCACAACTTAGGCAAAGAGTTTACTCTCAATCACATCCAAAGGTCAAGAAGAAAAGTAAAAAGGCCAATTCCACTAGTGAATTTGAATGGCATGGAATAAATGCGTTAGAAAGAAAAATAGACAACATGATGAAATTGCATGTTATAGAACCATTACTTGTAAAGGAACAGATCCTTATTACTGCGACCGAAGTAATTGATTTGCTTATGAGAGTCGATGACGTTCTCATGAAAAAACCAGTCGAAACACACGGACATTCTCATACACATCTAGATGGCACAACACATTCTCATAAGGGAGGAAGCAAACCTCATGATCATTTTGACAAACTGGGAAAACTGCAAAGACCAATGCATCATTATTATTAGTCAAATTGAAGAGAATTTGTACTGGTATGCTGACACTAGAATCAAACACAAGTATTATTGAATTTATTTGTAAACTAATAATTTAGCTTCTGTTACTCATTAGTGGTATAGTAAATATTTCTTATACTTTATATTGTGTTTTTTAAGAATTAAGGAGATAAAATGTAGGCTGGAGTTTGAATAGGTTCTCTTATTATGATATTTAGTCTTTGAGAATTTGGTTTTAATATGCTGAAAGTAATTTTCCTAAGGCTTTCAGGAACTCCTATCATCACCTGATCTGGAGTTAGGAGTGTTGATGCAAAAGGTATTATCTCATTTACTTTTGTGTCCAAGTCTAAGCTCTTCATTATGTAATTTAGATAAATGTATAAGGCTTCATTGAGATTTATTTTCATTTCTTTTGATAGCTTGTCAGATATTGATTTTATCACTTTTGATAGGATGATGTAGTCAGATTTGTTGCAAAATCGAAAGATTCTAGTGAATGATGCTGTATCAGGTTCCCCTTGAACAGTAACTATGACATCTATCAGTGCGCAACCTATCCATATGTTATTTTTTGGCATCATTTCCGTAATCTAGCGGGGGCCTTTTTGGAACTTTGGCCTTTGGACCGTTACCAAAGTCATATGTGTGACCTGTTCCTCTACTTTCCAGCACATTGGGATCCTAAGCTTAGAATTCCACGTGGACAAGTTGTCGCG
>JADMIO010957478.1_pt1 | contig 22381 bp, 26 predicted proteins | sample 8958161 | NCBI WGS metagenome assembly JADMIO01 (sample SAMN16585339, study PRJNA669376) | soil metagenome | isolation source: Crop rotation soil | place: USA: Cullars Rotation, Alabama | collected 2011 | reverse complement strand
TAGACCGCCGCTACAGGTGTCATTATTTGTCGGTTTCGTCCAGGGGTTCCCTGCCCGCAAAACCTGACTCGATATCATGCCAGAACTCGATGCGCTCTTCCCCGAGCTGCCAGCATAAATAAACCATCCGGCCCTGCCGCATGTAGGGAAAGTCGCAAAGGCCTTTATCGGCGTCTTTGAGAATCACACCCATTTCTTTCACCTGGTGAATCAAAAGTGTGAGGTGCGACACCGATTCGACATACTCGACACCGGACTTGCTGAATCCATCGAATGCCGAGGCATCCCGAGCCTTCTGGATATCCGGATTCAATTCACGGATGTGGTTCCACGATTCGCTGATCTCCTCGAGCAGCGATCGCACACGGGGGATGAGGGCCTGGGCCTCGGCGAGCGTGAAAATCCGGTCTTCCATCGATTAGTGTTCCAGCCAGCGTTCCGCCTCGATCGCCGCCATGCAACCGCTTCCGGCAGCCGTAATGGCTTGCCTGAACACTGGGTCCTGCACATCGCCGCACGCGAAGACGCCGGGGATGTTGGTTCGGGTCGAATCCGGTTGCGTCTTGACGTAACCCTTTTCGTCGAGGTCAATCTGTCCTTTAAAGATGTCGGTGTTGGGATTGTGACCGATCGCCACAAACAACCCGTCCACCTTTAATTCCGACGGACTCTGGGTCTTGACATTCTTTAGCTTGAGACCCGTAACCCCGGTTTCCTTGCTGCCCAGCACTTCTTCCACAACCGTATCGAGGACGAAGTTGATCTTCGGATTCTTCAGCGCCCGATCCTGCATGATCTTTGAAGCGCGCATGACATCCCGGCGATGGATCACGGAAACCTTGGTGGCAAACTTCGTTAAAAAAGTGGCTTCCTCCATGGCCGAGTCGCCCCCGCCGACGACAGCAATTTCCTTCCCGCGATAGAAAAAACCGTCGCATGTCGCGCATGTCGAGACACCGTGTCCCATTAATTGGATTTCGGTCTCAATACCGATGAGTTTCGCGGAAGAGCCGGTGGAAATGACAACCGTCTTGGTCTCGACTTCCTGATCGCCGTAACAGACGCGAAACGGCTTCTCCTTGAGTTTTACCTGATGCACATAGCTGTTTATGATTTCGGCACCGAACCGTTGCGCCTGCTTGCGCATCTCTTCCATGAGCTGAGGTCCCATGATGCCGTCCGAAAACCCCGGATAGTTCTCGACCAGAGTCGTTAGCGTCAGTTGGCCGCCCGGCTCCTTCCCCTCGATAAGAAGAGGTAGAAGATTCGCGCGTGCCGCATAAATCGCGGCAGTCAACCCCGCCGGACCGGACCCGATAATGACCATGTTTCGCATGACAGCTCCCTCGCTCCGTTCAGAATCCTATAAATTACCACACCTCTATAGCGCCGTTCGCGTAGTTAGCGGCTGGCTTCTTGTTGGGTGATGTCTGGTACAATTCTTGCCCACGCGCCCGTAGCTCAGCTGGATAGAGCATCGGACTTCGAATCCGGTGGCCGGGGGTTCGAATCCCTCCGGGCGCGCTTTACCTTCAATAATTTCTACACGTCTGTTAATGCCGCGCGGGTTCTATCGTCATAGAACCAGGAGATGTTATGACACGACGCGTACAGGTATGGCTGATCGCCGCGACGTTCGTTGCAACGCTCGCCGGTTGCGGCGGAAGGATCGATGTTTACGACAAGGCCGATGGCAACCAAATGCTTGAATTGATGCCCGCCGAAGAGGGCGTCCCATGGAGAGAATTCTTCAAAGGTTCGCGCCAACCCGCGACGGGTGAATTCGTGTTGCACCAAGATCAACAGGTTTCGAAGGGCAGGTTCAGCAAGAGCGAGAACACCTATACCCTGTCTTTGGATGGCACGGAATCGACGAAGATAAAATTCGATGTGCTGTCGGATTACTCCTTGCGTGACGAACATGGCGGCATCTGGCAGCACAAGACGCACGACGTGGGAGTCAGACTTCGAAAGACGGTTTGGGGCGGATAAGCGTTCGCGAGACCCTCAGCGTCGTTGACCGATACTTTTTTGTGCGGTATGGCGCGCCTCAAAAGCCATGAAGAAGAGGAAAGCGACACGCAGCCAACTCAGATCACTTTCAACGGATGAGGGCAGCCCTTTCAAAATCATCGATAGCGCGATGAAGATACCGACATAAATTCCGGCCTTCTTGTATTCGCCGTTATACAGAGCACCGACGCCAGGAATGAATCCCAACAGAAAAGCATTTCTGGGACTCTTGCCTGCAAGGATCTCGGCTTCGACGTACTGGACTCTTGGTGCCGGCTGCTGAATTTCCGGCCGAGAATCCATTCGTGGCGCAATCGTACTCTTACCGGCAGACAGATCGCGTCTCAAGCGTTCTAGATCGGCTCGCAATTCCGAAGCGTGCTGGTAGCGAAAGCGTCGTTCCTTCTCGAGTGCCTTGTCGATACTGCGATCCAGATCGAACGGAATCGAAGGATTCAAACGCGCAGGGGGCAGAGGATTTCGATTCAATATCGAATCGAAGACGACAGCAGCACTAGGTCCGGAAAAAGCTTGCGTGCCGGTCGACATCTCATAAAGGAGCAAGCCGAGGGAGAACAGATCGGTGCGCCCATCGACTTCTTCGGCACGGGCTTGTTCGGGGGACATATAGGCAACGGTACCGAGCGTCGTCCCGGGAGAGGTCAGATCGTTGCCTGCCGTCGTCGATACGTCGGTTCCCAAGGAGCCCTGCGGCGCCAGCTTCGCGAGGCCGAAATCCAGAATCTTCGCCTGCCCATGAGTCGTGACAAAAATATTGGCGGGCTTGATATCGCGATGAACGATTCCCTTGGCGTGTGCCGCTTCAAGCGCTCCTGCGATCTGGATACCCAGATCGAGAATCTCGTCGATGCGCATGGGCTGGCCGTTGACGCGCTCCTTTAGAGTCTGGCCGTCCAGATATTCCATGACAATGAACGGCCGTCCATTGTGTTCACCAATGTCGTAGATGGTGCAAATCTGCGGGTGATTGAGCGCCGACGCGGCTCGCGCTTCGATGCGGAATCGCTCCAGCGCCTGAGGATCCTTCGACCACTCTTCAGGCAGGAACTTGACCGCAACAGGCCGCCCTAACCGGACATCTTCAGCCTTATAGACGATGCCCATCCCGCCCGCGCCGAGCTGTTGCACGATCCGATAATGAGAGACCGTCTGACCAATCATTGGCGTATCGTAACATGCTCCAAAGTCCGGACAATTGCAGTAGAATCGTCCGCCATGAAACGCCACATCGCCTGCCTCGCTTTTCTCTTGTTCGTTACGGCTTGCTCTTCACCGAAACCCGCGGCGCCAAGCCAAGATCCCACCGGAAAATGGTCCGGCGATTACGGGTCAAGCCCCGATCGACGCGACGATGTCACGCTGGAGCTGAAGTTGGAGAACAACGAATTACACGGCGTCGTTCAAGCCGGCCCTCGATCGTTGCCTGTAAAAAAGGCATCGTTCAAACCGGATTCGGGCGAGATCAATATGGAGTTCGAAACTCAAGGCAACAACGGCCAGACGGTCCACTATACGATCGACGGTAAAGTGGACGGCAACACGATGACCGGCAGCTGGACCCATGACGCCGTCCGTGGCGACTTTCGCGTCACGCGCAAGTAGCCGGCGAGAAGAGTTTTGTACGCTGTAGCGGCGGTCTATGACCGCCGACAATCTCGCAAGTTGCTGTATCGTCGGCGGTCATAGACCGCCGCTACAACAAGCAGTTCCCGTCAACGCCTCTGTTTGGCTACGCCGGCATCCTCTTGAGCCGTCGCCGCACCAGCACGGCCTGAAACAACCCAACTAAGCCGGAACTAAAAGTGTAAATCGTTACGCCTGCACTCATGCGCCATAGGAAGAGCAGCGTCAGTGACGCGGGAATGAGAACCGTGGCGACTCGTTGCTGCTCCGGTACGTTTGTACCCAGAACGGCAGAAATTGCCGTCAGCACAGCGCAGACGCACGCGAGCAGTGGATCGGACTTCATCAGGTCCTTGATCCACAAGAAACGACCGAAACCGGAGAGACCACGTCGCACCGCGCTGAACACTCCAATGAGCAATGGCATTTGAACGAGCATGCCAAAGACACTTCCACCGCCAAGGATTTTGATGCCTTCACGTTGGTGTACCTTGGCGGTCTCCTCCCACATCCGCGCCGCATCGTCTTTATACTTTTTGCGAATGCTGGAAAGCTCCGGCTCAACTCTCTTCAAGGCCGCCTGAACTTGCAGTGATCGGTACGCCATTCGCAATGTCAACGGTAGCAGAGCCAGTCTGACGGTCACCGACAGCACTCCGATCGCGAGTCCCATGTTGCCGCCAAACAGCATCGCGAGTCCCAGTAAGCTGCTGTAGATAAGACCAACAAATGCGGTCCAAAGTCCCATCAATATTCTCCTTTACGCGAGGCAACTATACAGCGGGCTGGTGCTGGGGACAAATCCGGCTGCGCACCCCCACACTTTGCCTTCACAGCAGTCAGTCAGATGGTTTACAGCGATAAAGGTTCTTAACTTGAGGCTCGAAGCCGCCAAAGCGCTGCCGCCAACCGAGAAGATTCCGACTATCTATCCCGATTCGGACTCCACCGCCCCGCTTCACGGGACGGAAACTCAAAAAGCAGCAGAGGGACAGTTCAAAAACGTCGCAGACTCAGGTCCTCAACTGCAACTCCCAAAACAGGAACGATTCACGAATCGACCGGAGGGAATGCGCTGCTGCTGAGGGCTGCGGCCTGACAGTCACGAACAGCACTCCAGCGCAGCCATGAACTGTGACGATAGCCTTCGAGGAATCGCACGCATCGCCCGATTCTTCTGCGGTACCGCTTCGAATGACCAGTCCATCCGTACAAATCTGAAACAGGTCGCACCCAACACATCATCAAATTCGTACAGGACCGAACCCGTACGGCTTCGATCGTCGCGAGGTCCGCTTTGACCTGCGGTTTAGCACCGCACAGAGCGGAGTTGATGACGTTCGAGACTGGGCCGACATCGTTCGGTCACGGAAAAACCATGGCGTCAACTTGCACCGTCGCAGCGCGGAACTCACTCAAACCTGCGAAGACTCGTGCCCTTGCGGTTTTAGAGGAATTCTCCAGCTGTTCCGCGTGTATTTTGACGCTGCTGTCTTTAATTTGCTGCAACTTACAAATGTGCGGCTCCATCGGTGAAGTCGCCAGTTCGTGTCATAGCTCTGAAACGCTGAACGCACTCCTCAATATCCGAACATGTTCCTCATCAGCTCTGCCGACCTTGTGAAAAGCTCGACGCGATAGCGAATATCAATTTGAGAGGGCACAGTTGCAGGGACAGTGACATTTTCCCACCAGCGATCCTCCCCTAACTGTTACAATCCAAAGCACGCGCCCGTAGCTCAGATGGATAGAGCGTTGGTCTCCGAAACCAAAGGTCGGACGTTCGAATCGTCTCGGGCGTATTGAAGTTAGCGTTTTTAAGACTGCCCTGTTTTGGTACTTTGTACAAAATCTGTACCAATTTGAATATTCCGGGCTAAATCCTTCTGCTTGCGATTACGCCACTTGATATAAATCTCCGTACAGACTTCTATAGAATTCGCCAGAAGATTAGCAACTATCGGGATTTCATACCCTTGTTCGTACAGAATAGTGGCATAGCCGTGGCGTAGCGAATGGTGCGACATATGAGGGACCTTAGCGCGTTCACAAGCGAATTTAATGGAACGCCTAATAGATAGTAGCCGCGTCTTGTATCGATTCAGGAAAAGCGGTTCGTTTGGCTGTACATCGCGTATTAACGCCCGCTCCAATAGGTCATCCGTGATTCGATTTTTTGCGATGTCATTTAAAACCAGCACGTCCACCGCTCCACCTTTTCGGACAACGCGAAGCGTGCCAAGGTCATGGTCGAAATCAGACACGTTTGTCGTTCTCAGTTCGTTAACACGTGCGCCTGTATTGCAGAGCACAAGAAAAAACGTAATAACGGTTTTGTGAATGTTTTCGAGAACTTGATTAATCTCCTTCTCGGTCGGCGTATAGTTCGGACGCACTAAGTCTTTATTCGAAGGCTTTTTTACTTCCCGAACCACATTGATTGTTAGGTACCCCTGTGGACTTACGCACCACCGAAAGAGAGCACTGAGCGCTGTAGTGTCCTTTAGTATTGTGTTCGGTGCTGCCCCTTGAGTTTTCCGCATTTCGATGTACCGCTCCACATCCAGCGAACGAATTTTGGATATCGCCCGACCCTTGAAATACGGAATTAGACATTTATCGAAGCACCACGAATAACGCTTTTGCGTATCCGCCGCGAGTCCTGCTTGAAAACGTACGCTATCTTTGTATTCCTTGACGGCTGCCGCGAACTCTATAGGCTTTTTACGAATGTCTTCCCCGCCCGTCAACCGGTCATAAACCTTCTTTGCTTGGTCAAAATCGGGTTCCTTTAAAGAAACTCTTTTGCCATCAACGTAGGCCCACCATGTCCGTCCTCGCTTGAACATGTGACTGCCACGCTCATATCGTTTCTTTCCCACTAAGCGTCTTTACCGCCCTTCCTCTTCTTTTTCGGCCGACCGCCCAACTTACCGTATTCCTTCATGCGTCGATTGAACTCCTTGACTCCCCATTTTTCCTTACGTGCTTCGATACTGCGCTGAGCTAACTCAACGGCAGCCTTGTTCTTCTTTGGTTTAACCGTCTTTGCGCTGTGTTTCTTTGCGGGCATGACTGCGATTCTATCATGAAAACCTAGCGGTAGATTTACCTACAAGGTATATATCGGAAAAATAATCCCAGCACGAATTCGAGCAACGTTGGCCATATCCCACAATGAGCATATGAAAACGAAAACGACAGTCTTAAAAACCCGCAGGCTAGCTCTGGCGCTTAGCCAACGACAACTGGCGGACCTTGCTGGAATGTCGCAGGGGCACTACAGCAGTTATGAAACCGGAGGGCGCGCCGTTGGCAGACTTCGCGGATACCGCATTGCAGCAGCCGTAAAGGCAGACTTTGACCAATTATTCGACGCTGAAACGGGCCTTGCCAGACCAGTCCCGGAGATACGCTAGTGACTTTCGAACGCTCCGAACTAGCGGAACTAATCGACAGACACGGCATGACCAAAACCGAATTTGCCGGGTCCGTGGATATCGAATTGTTTCAACTTCTGGCACTTCTGCAGCGTCAGTACCCGACGAGACCGGAATTGCAGGACCGCATTAGCTTGGCTTTGGGCGTCCCGCTCGAAAAGATTTTTGATGATTTTGGCTATTGCAACCCCCTGCAGGTAGATAAGCCGAAGACTACAAGGCCGAGACCGTTCTCAGACCCCACTCAACGCCGTATACACAATGCGGTGCGTCCGGCGAAACGGAGAAAACGCAAAAGCTGGGCTGAAAAATTCGCCGCTGCGATGGAACGAGACAAGATGCACGAAAGCGACGCTAAAAGATAAAAGGCGGATGCCAGTCCGCCTGATTCAAAGGAGAGTTTTAAAGTAATGAATGATTATACCACGATATCTGCGGACCATTCCGCAGTGACGAACACGTTAGAAATAGACCCGGGACTGCGACTTAGAGAGGCTTTTCGAGTCTTCAATGTCCTACTATTCAACGACGAACTGCCGTACCACGTCATGGTGCCCCGTCCGACACGAGGTTACATCTACGACGGCACAACACACGAACTAGCCGTGCATCCCGACTACTTTGGATATCCGGAACTTACCGGCGCTGAACTAATCCACCTCATGTGGCACGTCCGCTGGGCATTGGACGACCAACGAACCAACACGAAGCGCACCAAGCACAAAGGGCACTATCATCCTGTAAAGCGCGAAGCTGAACTTCGGCGTTGTGGACTCCAGCCAATAACCGACCCACTTCTACGGGAATTTCTTGGAGAGAAGTCCTATGAGGCTGTAGTCGGTACCGAAGCGCATGCAGCCATTCAATATGTAATTGAATCCGGCATTCTCGTACCGGAGATGGACGCCAGACCGATTAATGATAGACATCGTTCGAAATGCTTCAAGTATAAGTGTCCAAAATGCCCTTACGAGCATAAGAGCCAGTCCGCCGATGAGTACAACGACCTATTAATGGGACGCCTGAAGCCGCTCGGTTGCGGGAAATGCGATGTGCTACTCCTAATGCCTGTCAAACATCCGGAAAAGAAAGTTGTCCTGCAATAGAAATTGGGGGTCTTATACGACAAGACATAGGGAATTGTATAAGTTCCCCAATTGGGGAATTCTTATAGCCAATTTCCCCAATTCCGCCTGCCAGAGGCGAGCCGGTGAGCGTAGCGAACATCGGCATATCATGAACGTATCGAGTTGGCCAATTTACCCTTTAGGTAAATATGCAGTGTGCCGGAAAGGTAGCAATTGACCCACGCGCACCCTTTTGTGTACGTTGAATGTGATGTATCCCGACTGCCTAATGGTGTTGTCGGTGCCCACCGGAGACGGTCTGAAACGGGCGAAGGTGCGAAAATCACGACAGCGCTAGGGCTGCACGCTAACAAGGAGAGAACATGTCGATACAAGTCCAAGTCCGAATGCTTTTACTTGCGACGATAATTGCGATGAGCAGCGTACTCGTATTTCAAATTGTCGCGCACGTCTTTCACAACCTCAGCAAATAGCGTCAGGCCCTGTCACGCAAGACCTACCGTGTTCGTACTCACCGTTCGGGTGAGTTGAATTCCCTATTAACCCTGCGCGCTTCCACCTGCGATTCCAGCAAAAGAGCGTTAAGCCCGACCTACCAGTGAACATTTCCCGGACATGCTAAGGTTTTAGCAGTTGGTATACGCTACGGTGGCTCAGCCACCTCGCTGGGCTGGATTATCCCTGTCATCCCTGACGAGGGAATTTACGAAGCTCCCAAAGCTCTCCGGTTCCCCTGCGAGCTTTGCTCGCTTCGCGACTCCGTCCTGATTTCTGGTTTCACTAGCCAACCGAATACCCGCGCCGCGCGTGAATATCTATGTTCAAAGCTTGTTTGCAGAAGTGTGTCCCAAAAGTCGGGGATTGTGGACCAAAAACCTAAAACCAATAAATCGACATTTTCAATCCCGAGCAATGAACTTAGCGCCTGTAAAAAGGCGGTCCACAGACGACCGTTAGTGGTCCACTTTTTTCTTGCATCACATAACCTAACAGGATAGGATTTAGGCGGAGGTTACAAGTAAATGCGTTGCGCAATCTACATGAGGGTTTCCAAGGCTGACGGCTCACAGACGGTCAAGAATCAAGCAATCGACCTGCACGCTTATGCCGAGCGTATGGGGTACGAGGTTATTGAGTTCGTGGATACCGAGACAGGTAGCCGCAGCGATAGAGACGGTTTGAAGGCATTACTCGAAGCTTGTAGCCGTAAGGATATATCGCTCGTTTTAATCTGGAAGTTGGACCGCGTTACGCGTATGGGTGCACGTGAAGCACTCAATTTCTTTCATTCCCTCGATTGCTGGGGCGTCGATTACAAGAGCGTTACCGAGTCATGGCTTGACAGCAAAGGACCCGTGCCAATGCTGCGGGATATATTAATTTCAATCGTCGGAAGCTTTGCGATGCAAGAGAGAGAGAGCCTAATTTTGAGGACTAAAGCAGGGTTAGCCAGAGCCCGGGCTGAAGGGCGTACCCTTGGACGTCCCCGCGTCATCGGTAGCAAAGGACACGTACAAGATAAACAGCGTATCGCCGAATTATTCGCCGCTGGCGTTTCTCAACGGAAGATTGCGGCACAGCTGCGACTCACGAAGGGTACCGTTCAACGGACGATAGCCAGTCTCAGCGCTACGGCATAGTTTACTGGGTACTATGCACGCCATTGTATTAGGCCCGGAAGACAATTCCGGGCTTTTTCATTCCAGCGTGATACTGTACGAAGCACGTCCCGCAAGGGTTACAGCCGCTGACGGCCGCAAAAGGGGACCCAGCGCAGATAGAATGAATGCTGCATCGGTCGCACGTCTCGTCCACTGCAACCAAGTACAAAAAGTTACCCTTTTTGAAAATTCCGGCTCCCAGAATTTGAACCTCCGCACAAATCGATGGCCCCCTCCGGCGCAAAAAAAACAAAAAGACCAAATTGATTAACGCGGTTTGCGCGTTGATGGCAGGCTGCATTTCATCTGCAAATCCTCTCTATCACCCGGCAAAAAATAAATCCGTTCCAGAGCCTCAAAAGAGTCTGACGTGTTCCCATAATTGGCAGCAGGAGACCTATAAAAATGACTAACGAAGATATGAAATTGCGATTACAGCGAGCTGATTTCGTCAATCAGGCTCTGAAAGCGTTCGACGAAAGGCAAGGGAAACCCAGCGTATTGCGAACTCAACGAGCAACACACGTCCACACGGCCCCAGAGCCGGAAGCCACTCTGGCAGGATTGCACGCGAATGCCGATGCACGAGTAGCACAGCCGCCGGTAGCGCCGAATATTCTGTTGTCAGCTGAGCAGGTTTCACGCGCTGCAGCCGACGAAATCGATATTGCGAACCGGCGAGCACGGGCAGCGGTCCGGAATCTGATGCTGAATGACTTCGTCGCGAAAAATTGCACACCGATAGCGCCAATTCTGCTGCCGAGGGTGAATTAATGACCATTCCAGAGATGAGTTTGGCGATTAAAACGCTAAGCAGAGCGATACACGCGAAGGAGAGCATCGTATGCGGTCCCGGCGAACAGCGCGATAACCTCCGGATGCAAATCAAGGAAATGTACCAGCAAAAACGGGCTTTGACGGATGCCCGCGACAAGGCTATCGGCATGGAGTGTGCCGCCGCATTTTTCGAAACGACTGGCGGACAAAAGACGATTACGAACGAATTCCGGACACCGTCGGAAATACTCTCTGATAGAGAAGCCTGCGAAGCACGCTCACGAGCAGAAGCCTTACGTCAGCTTAATGAAATGGCCGAATTGACCATACCGCGAGTGTTTTAGTGAGAGTCCGTCAACGCGGTCTCGTTATCAGCTGGAAGGACACCTTCGGATTTATCAGGAGTGACGCATCAGCCAAGCAAGATGTGTTTATCCACTTCAGCGAAATTCAAGGCAGTGGATACAGGACTCTGAAAGTCGGCGATAACGTCGAATTCGAAGTTGAAATGTCCAGCGGTCGACCCGTAGCAAAAGCCGTCGTGTTGGCGCTGTAGAAATTGCGTAACCGTCAGTTACTCCTTTCACTCCGCGATGCGCATGGCGGGTGGCTCGATTAACATCACCGCGCTGCCCGTCAAAGCTGACTTCCGCATATATAGGACAATCAAACGGCTGCTTCGCTTCGGAGGGCTTATACTCGTAGATGAATGGAGAAGGAAAAAACATACCGGCGTGTCCGTTTTTCAGCAGACGTGATACGTGAAGCCGCTACTACCCTAAAGAAACAAACAGCTGCAACGGAGAAGGGCCAACCAAACTCCAGCATTCTCAAAGTTGAAGTGGATGGTGCTACTTGGAACCACGACAGCGAGGATGAATTCTTCGCCGATTACCGCAGAACGACAAACGGCCAGTATTTCGCGCGTTGGGATAAACACTGCTTGAGTGTGAATCAGGCTCCTAAATACGTATCCGTAAGAGTCGAAGGGCCAATAAGGTCAGAAATCGAATCCGTATTCGAGGTATTTGAAAAGGCTCTTGAGGCGTCACGAATACCTGAACCTCCGGACCCTCCCGCTGCCCCGTCTCCTATTCCGACCGTCTTTATTGGTCACGGCCACAACGGACTTTGGCGAGATTTGAAAGACCACTTGCATGAGAAGCACGGTTATCCTGTCGAGGCGTACGAGATAGGAGCGAGAGCTGGCCATGCTATTCGAGATGTCCTTGAATCCATGCTTGACAAGAGTTCGTTTGCACTGTTAGTCATGACTGGCGAAGACGAAACCGCCGAGGGTAAGGTTCGTGCTCGCCAGAACGTGGTACATGAAGCAGGTTTGTTTCAGGGTCGCTTGGGATTCAGCAGAGCGATAGTACTTTTGGAAGAGGGCCTCGAAGAATTTTCAAACCTGCAAGGTATCGTCTACATCCGTTTCAAGAGTGGCAGAATTCAAGAGACCTACGGCGAAGTACTCGCTACGCTAAGACGGGAGTTCAGTGCCTAAACCCTAGCAGTTCAGGCTGCCCCTCCTCGAACGCAGCTGTTACGCCAACCCAACGCGAAAAAACGGCACCACGTGTGCTTACCGCAGAACTCAGGCGTTATCCTTCTCTTTCTCGAACACGTCTAGCCAGAGTAACCAGTCTTTGTCCTTCCAGCTTTCGAGCCGCCGGTCAATTTCAGGTTGGCGTGTGCGTTCGAAATCAATACAAGCCCTTTTCAACCTGTCTGCTTTGTCTTCTCTGGCGAGTTCGTTCCAATCGCCAGACTTAGATAATTTCTTCCATTGGTTATTAGCCTTCTGTACTTCAGGGGTATACTGGGGACGCCCTTCGTCCACATTGCCTAATACCTCTTGCACCCACTTATTCAACGTCTCGCGTTCATCATCCTTCATTACTTACCACCTTCATTTTCTTAAATTTATGTAGTTAATTGACGGACCGGGCAGCCCGAAACGGAAATCACGGCAGGATAATGGTGCCAGCACCGTTTGATACGCGTCATGCCTCGTATGCCCAGAGTGCTCGCGCATGCGAAACATGAGAACCTTGGTTGTTGGTCCGTCGGTATCCTTCGAAAGTATTGGCGCGCCCGATTCGACCCGAGCTTGTTTTATTCAAGCCGGATAAGGTGTGTGGCGGTTTTCCTTAAGAACGAATCGATAATAACAAGCCGCTTAGAATCAGTCAAGGCAATTTTAGTACCAATATTTACCTATAGAGTAAATTCAGACGGCTTTTCTTGTTTTCGTGTACTTGATTTGTACAAACCTAAATGCACACCGTCCAAAATTCCAATTCGTTCGGGCTGAGTGTTAGCACATTTCCGGTGTGCCTAAGTATATGTACCTATTAGGTAAATTTGGCCTTTTCGGTCGATATCTATCAGTGTCTTACGGGGTCTCTATCCATGACCTCCGAAACCAAAGGTCGGACGTTCGAATCGTCTCGGGCGTATTTACAATCCTAATTGATCTTCCGCTTCCTAATGGTTCCTTGTGCTCAAGGGCCGCTAATTTGGCTCCGGTCGCCGCCAGTTGTTGCGCTCAACAAAGCCTCGTGTGAGGGAAGTATGCCATCCGATACGGGGCAGTTGCGGCTGCCACAGCCACCCGCAGACTTCCTGCGTCACAGTCTATTGACGGAAGATTGCCCGCGTCTGCGCACAGCTCATTCCGCCATAATGGATCATATAGTAACGCAGCGAAACCGATGCATACCCCGCAGCCGTGCCCGACTGTGCAAATCCCGACCAGTTGCCAGTTCGTTTGGCCTCCATCGCCGCTTCCTTCACATTAGCGTCAAACCAGGGTTTTGCCGAGACAGGGTAGTCGATGAAATAGCTGTACCCAAAGAGGAGGGCAAAAACGAAGCTTATAATAACGGTGCAATGCGACACGACTCGCGACATGCCGCAGCCGCGCCAGATTACGATTCCCGTAAAGAGACTCAAAAAAGGCCAGCTCCCTATGGAACGCAACGCGTGGGGAATTCCTTCCCATGTCAAAGCAGCGGGCAGGATACCGGCAATGAATCCCCACAATGAAAATACAAGCAAGCCTGTGAATGCCTTTGCTAGTCGTTGGTCACGTTTTTGATACCGCCGTACCGGTTGCGCTGCCGGAGTCAAAAATCCTAGCCGTAACCCAAATGCCAGCAGCAGCGCGTAGTCATCCAGCCATGACATTTCACCGAAAAGCCCTGTGGAGTGTCGCAGGTTCGCATCACCCGACCAAAACAGATACCGGGGTGACAGATGCGCGAGAACATTTTCGAAAAATAGCTTTAGCACTCCGAGGTAAGTACCTCCACTGTATGTTTTGTTAAATATGCTCAAATTGACTATTCGCTTTCCCAGGAGTCCATTTAAGGTGAAAGTGACCAATGGTATGGACGTGACCACCACAAACAAGAACGTCACTCCACAAAACAGCAACGGCGAGCACTGCTCGTTCTGATCCTCTTTTGGAGAAAACTTTTTACTGAAGAATTTGAACGCCACGAGAAGAGGGAGAATCAACGGTAGTTGCAATCGGGCGGCCGGGTAAGAATAGAGAGCCAAAGAAAATAAGATTCCTGAAACGGCGGCATGCCAAAAACGGCGTTGAATGAAATAGAAGCATCCCCAAACGAGAAAGCAAGGCATCAGCGGAGGATCCCAGGCGATACGCGAAAACTGAAAACTCCATGGCGAAATACTTGCGGCCAGCGCAACCAATGTCGCAGCCTTGGTATCCAATAAGGCGCTCGAAAGTTTGAACAGCCCGATAATGGTCAGCAGGGTAAAGAACGCAGCGATGGCTCTGAAGCTCTCAATGCTTGTCCCGAACACTTTGACCCAAATCGCACCGAAATAGACGTATGTTGGCGTGAAGAGTCCGCCAACGTCAAAATCGGGAAAGTAAAGGGGATGAGGAATGCCCGCTTCGCTTGTCCCATCTTCCGCAATACAAATCACATTGGTAGCACCTCCTGCTTCGTCAATGTAAAATCCGGGCGGCACGGTTTCAAGCTGCCAGACACGAAGCCCGCACATGATGAGGATGATCACAAAAATAATGCGATGTTGCAGTTCCGTCACGATTTCTATGGGACTTCACTGCGCACAGGAAGCAGGAGGGCGTAGTCGCTAAGGGCTCGTGGACTCTCTCTTAGTTTGTGATGCTGACGGTTCAAATGTTCGCTCCATCAAGGCGAATCGAGTGGGGCGTCTCTGATCGCCGATCAGGCTGAAGAACAGTCCTGAACTAGACATAGACGTAATCCATCGACAAAAAATTACGCTCAGAGAAAATATTTCTGGGAAATGTTTCGTGCGAGACTGAACCCTTTTCTGCCCGCAAACGGTGGTGTCTTTCTAAGATCATTCAAGGCCGTAGTTTCGATCTCGACTTCGTCACAGAATAACCCACAGGACTCGCTGGATGTATTGAAACTTCCGCCTGTCAGACGGGCGGGTTATCTGAACGGGTCGGATCGGAACTACCGCAAAACGTCTCGGTCGGCCTCAATGGTGATCGGCCGGTCGGGGAACCTAGCGAGAACTAGACTGCTACCAAAAGACTAGGACAAAGAAGCCTTATCAAATGGAGAAATCTGCTGAACTCAAAGACCGTGATATCAACGTGGACAAGAGCGGCCGCCAACAACATGGCAATCTAAACGGCGTCGACGATAGCAGAAATTCAAGGACACGTAGGCCGCCGAAGCCGTTTTCGTGGCCGTCTTCAGTTTTTGACCTAGGTCGTACATTCTGCCAGTGTTGGAAGAACCTGAGCTGCTTTATTGCCCCCGTCCAGCTTTGCAGTCTTCGTCCCACCCGATCTCGTTCTTTCGACATCTCCCGACGGTGGGAATGAAGATACTCTTCGATGATTGCGCGTGCGCGCGGGTCAGGGTACAGATGATTCAAACCGTGTAAAAGTCGATGCCATGCCGGAACACAATGTGCTTTCCGTTTAGCGACCACTCGGATACCGGCCCATAACTGGAGGAAAAGTGAGTTGGGTTGGCGTTCCCGTTCCGTCCGCGGTTCATGACGAAGATCTCGAAAACGTGACTGTCACGGTTGCTTCCGAAAACGATCTGCTTGCCGGTTCGGAGACCATTTGGCCGACTCGTCTGTAGCCGGGTTATTGGTCAGGTTTCGGAGCCCCGATCTGACCGTCACGAAATCATTGTTTCCGGTTTGGTTCGACGTAAATACGATGGCTTTCCCATCCGGCGAGATATCAGGGTCGACATCGGATGCCGTATCGTACGTGACGCGCAACTGGTTACTGCCATCGGGATTCATGACATAGATTTGGTTGTTGGCTTGCCCTTCCCGGGCGCTGAAGAAAGCAATACTTCCCGGAGGACCCCCAACGTTCTGCGAGACCCAGGTGCTGCGCCGGGGGCCAGCAAAACAGAAATAGACAACCAAAGGACATGCGTCGGACAGGTATGCGTCTCATCATCGTTGGTCTCCTCAAATATCTGGACTGTTCTCACTGGCTAAGAACGAGAAGGGAAACAGAAAAACTGTTACAAATCTCAAAAAAATATCGGGTGCTAAAATCCCGCCGCCATGGCGAAGACCCCAAAGGACATCACACAACCTAATTGATAGCGTGAGGCGAAGGCGGTGAGTGGGGTATAGACGAGGTCGTCGCTGTACTTTATTCCGAACTCCGCCGGATCGCCCGAAGGCATCTCGGACGCCAGGCTCCGGACCACACGCTTCAATCGGCGGCGCTGGTAAATGACGCCTACTTGAAACTAATTCACGCCCGGGCCATTCGCTGCGAAAACCGCTCACACTTCTTTGCCTTGAGCGCGCAGATCATTCGGAACATTCTCGTGTATTAGGACAGGAGACAGCGATATGCGACGAGAGGCGGCGGGACACCGCACTTCCCCTTAGATGAGGCCTTGCTCGGAACCCGTGCCCGCGGCATCTATATGTTGCTCTGGACGAGACGCTGGTTGCCTATCGAAGATCTGTGGAGGAGATTGCCGACGTCCTTCATGTGTCACCGGAGACGGTGTTACACGATTGGAAGATGGCAAGGTTTGTCCGCCAACTTGGCCGTATGAAGGGGGAAACACAGTCTTCCGAATAAGCAGTTCGCTGCATTGCCGTACCTTCTTGAGAATGATAGATTGCCACCTCAAGGTCAGCGAAGAGCATCCCATATGTCGAAGGACAATTGGACCCGGGTCGAACACCTGTACCATCACGCCTCCGAGTTGAACGGTAAAGAACGGCAGGCGTACCTTGATCTCGAGTTGGGTGACGATAAAGCTCTGCGTCGCGAAGTAGAGTCGCTTCTTGCCAATGATGAACAAGCCGGGAGTTTTCTTGAAACACGGGCGCCCAGCCGAGGAGCGAGTGATGAAGCGCCAATTGCGAACATGACCAGGCCATCGATGACGATCGGTACTCACCTGGGACCGTATGAAATCCTTTCGCTCATTGATTCAGGAGGCATGGGGCATGGGGCATGGGGTAGGTTTATCGCGGCCGCGATACTCGGCTCCAGCGGGTGGCAATCAAGGTCCTCTCCGTCACCGTGGTGCATGATCCCGAACGGCGACGCCGATTCAGGCGCAGGGTCGCCCTTTCGAATTTTCGGAAGAGACCTTCGGCTGCGATGGTCCTGGGATAAAAAATCACTGTTCTTGCAATTAAGCTCTACCGGCGCCGGCGGAGTGACCGCTGCCAACGGCACGACCTACATTGTTCCGCTTCCCCCCCGGTCAGATGTTCCCTAAAATTCCACCGGGCGGATTTCATTCTCTCGACGAGATCGCCGCGTTGCCGGGTGTTCGTGTGATTGATTCCGAGGACGGCACGCCCGGCCCAACACCGGACACGTACGCTTTCTCGCGCGAAACGACCCAACGGAACCTTTACAGAATCCCTTTACGCTGAACGGATGGATCAGGGAAATGGAACCCGATACAGATTAAGTTGCACAGAGAGACCAAACGCGACATGCATGGGTTGTCGCCGGCATGACTAGGAATCCGTCGATCTGTTGTGCTCACGGGGAAGTGCGCCATTTGTTCGTCGATGTATGATGATCATCGATGGTTGCCACCAAAGCCTGTCCAATCGTATTCAGCGACCCAACCCACTCCCGGATTCTGGTCTTCAAACATCCCGTAGCCGGCATCCAGCTCGTTAAGGGAACTATCGAGGTTGGAGAACAGCCCGCCGCCGCTGCTCTTCGAGAGCTGTGTGAGGAGTCGGGCATATACGATGCCACTGTAACTCGTGATTTAGGGACATGGGTGGCAGGATTTGAGGCGCAGGTTTGGTCGTTTCATCTCTGCTCTAGCCCGACGACGCTTCCTGAATCGTGGGTTCACCATACGAACGACGACGGCGGACTAGACTTGATGTTCTACTGGCACCCGGTGGACCAGAAACCAAACCAGGAGTGGCACTCCCTGTTTCAACGGGCACTCCAGTACGTCCTGGACCATTTGTAGTACTGAGCCGTGGTGCCTGAACACCACAAGCAAAGCCGATCGAGAATTAGCGGCTACTGAAATGTGGAGTTGTGTCTATCAGGTACGGTTTTCATACCGAGAAATGGATGGTCCCTGAACAGAGTGTCGTTCAGAACGAGGTGGGGTCTAGTCCACAGCGCTTCCGGAAAACTTGCCTCAAATTGGAAAACAAAACGTTCGGTGGTGTGATCCTGATCCATTCTGCACAGAAACCAAGGGAGAAGTGACCTGAGCTACGCCGGGAAGATCGCTGCTACTGACCTTTTGATGTTATCTCCAGGTATCGGAGTCATCCCGCCGTTTCCCGCTCCTCGACCATGTACCCGGAGTGACCGATGTTGCGATTTTTGTTCATCATCTCACAAACGGTTTCAGCGGCAGATCGGCTCATGAACTTCGCCGGGAGCTTCATTGCCTGCTTATCGTCCTCGATGGGATCCGTCGCCTTGATCGGAACGATGTAAAAGACCTTCATCGCTATTTTGGAGTCTCGAGCCAGCATTTAGAGATAGACGATTCCTGCATTAAGGGAATTTACATCAAATTTGTAGGAGTTGAGCGCCTTATTCGAATGTTGACCCAGATCTTCATGCCAATCTGAGAAACCTTCGCGAAAAAGATAGAGTGGTCGTTCAGAACCTACTGAATACGCTCGCTCAATGTAGCCTTCATCAATTCATTCACAGATTCTATGATCGCGGACAGTACAACAGGTCGGCGGGATAGTCGGCGGTCATAGACCGCCGCTACAGGCGTTTCAGCCCGAAACGAGTGTTTCAACTTGTGCCTAGTATCCTTCCTCGGGACTGACTTGGTTGAGCAGTGGCTCCGCTTGTCGAAAGCGTCGGAGGTTTTCGCTAAATAGATCAATAACTTCAGTCCAGTGATCGGGTCGAAGGCCGGAGGAATGCGGAGAAATGATGACGTTGGGCGTGGTCCACAGGGGACTGGTTTGCGGCAGCGGCTCCCGGTCGAAAACATCGAGGACGGCACCACCGAGTTGCCCGTCGCGGAGCGCCTCCTGAAGGGCAGCATCGTCGACAATCTTTCCCCGTGCGACATTAATAAGGATAGCGCCCCGATGGAGAAGGGCAAGCCGACTGGCATTGATCAGACGATCTGTCTCCGGATTGAAAGGCGCAGACAGCACAAGCACATCCGTGCCTTGGAGCGCCTCATCCAACCGGTCCGGCCCGACAATCCGATCGACAAACGGTGGGACCGGCTGATCGAGCCTCCGGCGGATTCCGGTGATATGCATCCCGAAGGCGTGGGCACGCCTTGACACTTCCTGCCCGATAGTCCCAAAACCCAGAATCGTCATGTTTCGGCCGCGCAGACTCCATGGCCATGACTCACCCGTTAAATCGTTCTGGATCCAGCGGCTTCCCCGCTGGGCTTCCAGCATCAGGTTGAACCGGCGGGACAGAATAAGAAGACCACCCATAACATGTTCGGCAATCGGCACGGCTTGGATACCACGCGAATTGGAAACCCGAATATCCCGCCCAAACAAGACCTTCAGCGGCAGAATATCCACAGCCGCGGCGGTGGAATGGACCCAGCGTAAGCGGGGGGCGCGTTCGACCATTGCCGGAGAAAGCCTGGACGCAAGCACGACGTCGGCGGACCCGATCGCGGCGGCGGCTTCTTCGTCGCTGAGCGCGTGAGTGAATGCGATATCCGGAAAGCGGACGCGCAATCGCTCCACTTCAGACGCCGGAGTATTCCAAAACGCGACCGGCCAGACAGTGAAGATGAGCACATTCATCGGTTCTGAGTAAAATAATGGAAATGGCCGGCACTTCGCTAGACACAGATGTGGATCAAACCACGAAAGATGAACTGGGCAAGCTCTATCACGTCATCATTCTTAATGACGATGAACACACCTTCGAGTATGTGATTGAGATGCTGCAAGCCGTCTTCAAGATCACTTACGCTTCAGCTTTCGCCCACACGGTCGAAGCGGACAGCACCGGCAGCAGTATCGTCCTCACAACAAGTCTCGAGGACGCCGAACAAAAAAGAGATCAAGTGCACGCCTACGGACCCGACTGGCGAATGCCGAATAGTCGCGGCTCCGTTGCGGCGCTGGTTGAACCCGCGCAATGAATTCCGCTACATGCGTAAAGGCAGGCCCGTGTAACACTCCGCAAATGCAGTTGCCCCGGCCTTCGAGTGAGTCAGGTAATCCAGTTCGGCAATCTGGCGACGGTGATCGAACTCCGCTTCGACGGGGGGCCGGTGCAGCAATTGCGTCAGCCACCAGGAAAAGCGTTGCGCTTTCCAGGCATGGCGCAAACAGATTTCCGAATAGCGATCGAGCAGGCTCCGGCTATTGGACGCGTAATATTCGCTGAGGCCTCGCGATAGAACGCGAACATCGGCAACGGCAAGATTCAGGCCTTTGGCGCCCGTTGGCGGCACAATATGCGCCGCATCGCCCGCCAAAAAAAGTGTCCCATGCTGCATGGGTTCAATCATGAAGCTCCGCATCGGCGTGATGCCTTTTTGCAGCACCTGGCCTTCATTCAACTTGAATCCTTCTGAAGTCAGACGCAGGTGCAACTGCGCCCAGATCCGGTCGTCCGACCAATCCTCGATCTTTTCTTCTGGATCGACCTGAATGTAAAGCCGTGAAATGTCCGGTGCCCGCATACTCAATAAAGCGAAACCGGTTGCATGATTCGCGTAGATGAGTTCGTGACTCGCCGGCGCAGCGGCCGCGAGAATGCCGAGCCAGGCAAAGGGATAGATGCGAGTGAATGTTTGAAGCGCGCCATCCGGAACAGCGGCGCGGCCGACACCGTGATAACCATCGCAGCCGGCAATGAAGTCGCACGCGATTTCTTTTTCACGTCCTTCGTGCCGGAAGCGAATTTTGGGATTATTACCGTCGATACCTTCTGCGCTCACGGCTTCGGCTTCGAACAGAATCGGTCCGCCCGCCGCCAAACGGGCCGCGACCAGATCAATGATGACCTCGTGCTGCGCATAAACCGTAATACCCCGGCCGGTTAGCTCACGAAAATCGATTCGCCGCCGAATGCCGCTGAAACAGAACTCCAAGCCGTCATGCACCAAGCCTTCCCGCTTCATGCGGCCGCCGACACCCATTTCGACCATCAGGTCGACGGTCCCCTGCTCCAGCACGCCAGCGCGAATGCGAGATTCGATGTACTCCCGCGTATGCGTCTCTAAAACAACGGATTCAATGCCGTTCAGGTGTAACAGGTGGGCAAGAAAAAGACCCGCCGGACCGGCGCCGATGATTCCAACCTGTGTACGAAAGGATTCGCTCATATTCGATCTGTCTGCTGCGGTGACGGCAAGAGATCCTCTGGTAAACTTGTTTTACATAATCTATTGAAGTAAAGTCTTCTGCAATCGATTACAGTCACGAGAAGCGAGGCACAGTTTATGACGTCAACCTTCCAGAAGATAGAGCCGATCTCCAAAAAAACGCGTATTGTCGCCTTACTTCGTGATGCCATTGTGTCAGGCGCGATTCAATCCGGCGAGCAAATCGTTGAGGGAAAAGTCGCTCAGCAATTCGGCGTCGGGCAGGGATTAATCCGCGAAGCGCTCATCGAACTGGAGCACCAGGGATTCGTGCAGCGGACACCTTTTTCCGGCACCCAAGTGCCAAAACTCAGTCTGGAGGATGCCCAGCAGATCTTCGATATCCGAATTGAGTTGGAGCCCCTCGCCTTCTTGCGTGCAGGACAGCAGGCCACAGCGCAGCAGTTGAACGAATTGAAGGAATTCGCAGCCAAGTCCAAGCGCGGCGCGAAGACCGATGATCTCGAAGTGTTTTTCGAAAACCATCTCGCCTTCCGGAAAAAGATCTGGGAAATTTCGGGAAATCGCTACCTGCGACAAACCCTGGAACGGCTGGTCATTCCTCTTTATGCGTTGTATCTGATTCGTCGGTCCAGCAATCGCGAAGGACTCTCGCAGACTGTGGTTGACTGCATCGAACACCAGGACAAAATACTCGACGCTTATAAAGATGGCCGCTTTGAAGAAGCCCGGAACGTCAGCCGTGACTTTCTCGTCCGTATGAAGGAATACCTGGGAACTCGCCTCCTTCCGACTACCTAAAGCGCGGGGAAGTAACCACAAAAAGCATAGCGCGGCGCCGCCGCAACCAAAATGTAGCCGCGAATTACGCGAATGGCGCGAACGCTGTAGCGGCGGTCTATGACCGCCGACAATCGCGCAACGTGCTGTATCGTCGGCGGTCACAG
>JADMIO011683327.1_pt1 | contig 22387 bp, 14 predicted proteins | sample 8958161 | NCBI WGS metagenome assembly JADMIO01 (sample SAMN16585339, study PRJNA669376) | soil metagenome | isolation source: Crop rotation soil | place: USA: Cullars Rotation, Alabama | collected 2011 | reverse complement strand
ATTCCGGCCTACAGAGAAAGCGCCGACCGACGACGTTTTCAAAATCCCCCAACCGGAAGGTTGAGGATCGTTCATTCCAGCCTACAAGATAAGCGCCCGCCGCTGCTCCCCTAATCCCCCAACCGGAAGGTTGGGGATCGTTCATTCCCGCCTACAAGAAAAGCGCCCGCCGCTGCTCCCCTAATCCCCCAACCGGAAGGTTGGGGATCGTTCATTCCGGCCTACAGAGAAAGCGCCGACCGACGACGTTTTCAAAATCCCCCAACCGTTCATTCCCGCCTACAAAGCAGCCGTCTCCGAAGCTCTCTCACATCCCCCAACCTGCCGGTTGGGGGTTATTGAAAACGTCGTCGGTCGGCGCGTTCTCTGTAGGCTGGAATGAACAATCCCCAACCTCCCAGTTGGGGGTTATTGAGAACTTCGTCGGTCGGCGCGTTCTCTTGTAGGCTAAAATGAAAAATCCCCAACCTCCCGGTTGGGGAATTTTGAAAACGTCGTCGGTCGGCGCGTTCTCTGTTGGCTGGAATGAACGATCCCCAACCTCCCGGTTGGGGGATTTGAGAATGAGTTTTCGCACAATTTCGGAAGGTTGGGGATTAAAGAGGTCGGTCATTTTTGATCCATTACCAAGTCTCGACAAAGTCCTCTCTCTTTGCTACAGTATTAGTTCTAGTAAAGGTTACCTTAACTATTACTATGACGAAGCAAGCATCAACCGAAACTGATCAGGGCTCGACAACTCGCGACGACATATCCCCGCGAGGCGAGTGGCCCGGCATCGGCGTCAGCGTCGTTATCTTCGCTCTGCGCCCTCACGGCGATTCGCACGAACTCGCGGTGTTGCTTATCAGAAGGGACAAAGACCCCTTCGCAGGAATGTGGGCTCTTCCCGGCGGGTGGCTCCATACCGGCGAGGCCCTTGAAGCCTCCGCTCGCCGCCACCTGTTAACCAAGACCGGCATCAAGGCCGCCTATCTCGAACAGCTCTACACGTTTGGAAGACCCGATCGCGACCCGCGCGAACACCGCATCGCAGTCGCCTACTACGCGCTGGTTCCCGACGATCCCAAAGATCCATCGATGGGCCAACGCGAAGCCAAATGGTTCTCGATCGATTCATTGCCCAAGAAGCTCGCATTCGACAATCACGAAATTCTAAGGTATGCCCTCTGGAGATTGCGCAACAAAGTCAGTTACGCAGATGTAGCCTTTCAACTTCTCCCAAAGAATTTCACTCTCTCTGAACTCCGCAAGGTCTACGAAGTAATTCTGGGGCGCAAACTCGATCCCACAAACTTTCGCCGAAAGGTCGAAGCGAGCGGGACGATTGTTCCAACCAGCAGCAGAGTTGAAGGCGGAGCGCACAGGCCGCCTCGCCTCTACCGGGCGCACCGGCGGACCATCGCGGAATCTCAACCCGTGACATGAAATGATCTCTTTATCCAACGCTCTCGATGCCTTTTTGCATCACTGTTAAGGTCATATGCACCTTAAGTAAGGAGAAAGCCAAGAGATGACTGCTCTAAATACAACTTCGGCGCCGGTTAAGCTATGCAACCCAAAGCTGAAGGAAGAACCCTGGAACTTCGACGCACCTCTGCCTGCGCACTACGGGCCGGGTTCCAGCCAGGACGACGTCATTCCGGCCGGCGCGCCAGTTCAACACGCGCTGCCGACACTCTATCGAACCCTCACCGAGCAACAGCTCGTCGATCGAATCAATCATGCGAAAAAAGCGCTCGGCGAAAAGCTGGTCATACTCGGTCATCACTACCAGCGAGATGAAATCATTCGTCACGCCGATCTTCGCGGCGACTCGTTCAAGCTGTCGCAGCAGGCCGCCGCCCGAACGGCCGCCGACTTTATCGTTTTTTGCGGCGTTCACTTCATGGCCGAAAGCGCCGATGTGCTGGCTCAACCGCACCAGCAGGTAATCCTTCCGAACATGGCAGCTGGCTGCTCGATGGCCGACATGGCCGATCCCGACGATGTTCTTGATGCGTGGGAAGCATTGTCTGAAGTGCTGGGGCCTTCCGTTGATAATCGCGCGCCGCTGCTGCCGGTCACCTACATCAACTCGGCGGCCGCGCTGAAGGGGTTCTGCGGTGTAAACGGTGGAATAGTGTGCACGTCATCAAATGCCGACCGCGTCGTGCGCTGGGCGTTTGAACGGGGCCAGCGGGTTTTGTTCTTTCCCGATCAACATCTCGGGCGTAACACGGGTTACGCGATGGGTATCCCTCTCGATGAAATGGTCGTTTGGGATCCTCAGCTCGAGCTCGGCGGTAACACCGCCCAACAGCTTCGAAACTCGCGGATCATTTTGTGGAAAGGTCACTGCTCCGTTCACAAGCGCTTTACTGTCGCTCAAATTGAAAAGGCACGCCGCGACTTTCCTGGAATAAAAGTAATCGTTCACCCCGAGTGTGAACTGCCGGTGGTTCAGGCGGCAGATCTCTTCGGTTCCACCGAGTTCATTCTGGCTCGCATTTCGGAATCAGAACCGGGCTCACAGTGGGCCGTCGGTACCGAGTTCAGCATGGTCCATCGCCTGGCCGCCGAGAATAAGGACAAGCTGATCTTCTGTCTCGATCCAGTAGTCTGCCCCTGCTCGACTATGTATCGAATTCACCCGGCGTATCTTGCGTGGGTCCTCGACAATCTGCTCGAGGGCCGAGTCGTCAATCGCGTCCAGGTGGATCCTGAAACAAAGAAGTGGGCAAAGGTATCGCTCGAGCGGATGCTCGCGTTGCCGTAGTCACCGTCAAACCCGAGACAGGATGATCATTCGATTTTGGGCGAGGTAAATCTGAGGAATCGCAGAAATGTACGACTACATTATTATTGGAAGTGGGATTGCGGGGTTGTTCACGGCGCTGCAAGCATCAAAACACGGCAGCGTGTTGGTGTTGACCAAGGCCGCGCTTGAAGAAAGCAACACCCGATATGCTCAAGGCGGTATCGCCGCCGCTGTTGCTCCCGAAGACAGTCCGCGTCTTCATTTCGAAGACACCGTCGCGGCTGGAGCCGGTCTGTGTGATGAAGCCGCAGTCGAGATTCTTACGCGCGAAGCTCCGGATCGAATCCGCGATTTGCTAGCTCTCCAGGTTCCATTCGATCGTCACGGCGACGAGCTCGCCCTGGGGCTCGAGGCAGCTCACCGGGCTCGACGCGTTCTGCACGCGGGCGGAGACGCAACCGGGTTTCACATCGAGCGAACTCTATGCAACGCGCTGCGAGCCGCCGGAGTCGACGTGATCGAGGGCTGCTTTGTCACCGACATCGTCGTCGAAAATGGGAGAGCGACCGGCGTCCGAGCTTTCACAGGCCACCAGCCAGACGCAGCCGGAACACAACTGATGCGCGCTCGTCACATCGTACTCGCGAGTGGCGGAGCCGGTCAGTTGTTCTCTCACACTACAAACCCATCAGTCGCAACTGGAGACGGCCTGGCCTTAGCTTATCGCGCGGGCGCTGAACTCGCTGACATCGAGTTCTATCAATTTCATCCGACCGCGCTGTCGATCCCCGGCGTTCCTCCATTTCTAATTTCCGAAGCCGTCCGTGGAGAAGGCGCTTATCTGCGGAACATGAACGGCGAGAGATTCATGCAACGCGTCGATCCTCGCGCCGAGCTCGCTCCGCGCGATGTTGTGGCACGCGCGATTTCAGCCGAGATGCGTTCCAGCGGCAGCCCAAATGTGTTTATCGATCTGACCCACCTCCCGAGCGAGATGGTCAAGAAACGCTTTCCGACAATCGACGCCTACTGCAGCAACGTCGGTTTGGATATGACAACGGATCCGCTGCCGGTCGCCCCAGCCGCGCACTACCTGATGGGAGGCGTGAGAACAAACCTGTGGGGAGAGACCAGCTTGCCGGGTCTGTACGCGTGCGGCGAAGTCGCTTGCAGCGGTGTGCATGGAGCGAACAGGCTTGCGAGCAACTCGCTGCTGGAAGGATTGGTGTTTGGCGCTCGCATCGTCAGTCGCACGATCAACGACGATCACGTCGAAACCAATCGTTATTCGTTAAAAACGGTTCGTCTTTTCGAAAGCGATCGTCCGGCGCGAACGCAAGTCGCTACGGACGCGCCATCGATTTCCGCGCTCCAAGAGTTGATGTGGAACCGCGTGGGACTTGTAAGGGACGCCGCGAGTCTGACCGAGGCCAGAACGCAGCTTGCCTCGTGGCAACAGTCCGTGTCGGACCCAACAAGCTCATCGGAATTTGAACTACAAAACATGTTGCTGATCGGCAGGCTGATGTCGATTGCGGCACTCGAGCGATGCGAGAGCCGCGGAAGTCACTGTCGCAGCGACTTCCCTAACACTGATCCCAAGTGGAATCGTCATATTGCCGTCGCAAAACGCAGGGCCGCTCGATCCGCAAAGGAGTCAAGGTGAACAAGGTAAGTCCAAGGCTCACAGACTACCTGACCGAAACCTCGTTGCGTCGGATAGTCGATCAGGCTCTCGAAGAAGACCTCGGTCGCGGCGATGCCACCTCGGACACGATAGTACCTCCCAACGTCAGCGCTCGAGCTGTGTTTCGAAATCGGGACCGAGGCGTTATCGCTGGATTCGATGTAGTCGCGATGGTACTTGCAGGAGTCGATCCCGGTGTTACCTTCGATCTGAGAGTCGAGGACGGCGCCGATGCAGAACCCGGGCAGGAGCTGGCAGTTGCGTCCGGACCTGCTCGAAGTCTGTTGCGCGCCGAACGAGTATCGTTGAATTTTCTTCAGCGGCTTAGCGGGATCGCAACGCTGACCTCTCGATATGTCAGGGCGGTGGCCGGAACGAAGGCGCGCATCGTCGATACTCGCAAGACGACACCCGGTTTGCGTGCCCTCGAGAAATACGCCGTTCGAGCTGGCGGCGGGCTTAATCATCGTCGCGATCTCGGCGATGCCGTGATGCTCAAGGACAACCATCTCGCGGTCATTAATTCGTTGGGACTCACTCTTCAGGAAACAATCTCTCGAGCAAGGCAGGTACTGCCTCACACTCTGAAGATCGAAGTCGAAGTCGACCGGTTGGATCAAATCACAGCCGCGCTCTCGGCTAATGCGGACGTCATCCTTCTCGATAATATGTCTGTCTCGGATATGCGCGAGGCGGTTCGGCTTATCGACGGGCGGGCCATAACCGAGGCTTCTGGCGGAGTAACGATTGCTACCGTTGCACAGATTGCTTCAACTGGAGTGGATCTGATTTCGGTAGGGGCGCTTACACATTCGGCGCCCGCATTGGACATCGGTCTGGATTTCGAGATCGAATCGATTTGAGGTTTTAATCGCCGTCAGAACCGCGTTTCATAACGATCTGACAGCCATTAGAGCCGCCCATTATGACAACGTCCAGATCTTGAAATTTGAGAACTGTCTGACGTAAGAGCGTAACTTTTTTTGCGCCCGGAAGCCGGGCGCTGTACCAGTCAGCGACATCGCCTACGGATGCATCCGAGTTCAGAATGAGAACTCGCTTATTTTTTTCCTCAACTGAATTCGTCTGAGTAGCTCCCGGATAGATAAGCGACGAATCGATCTGCGGAGATGGACCGAGGACAATAGATGGTGGTGTCGGAGCCGTGGGCGCCTTCGGCACTCCGGGAGCTCCTGGCACTCCCGGAACTCCTGGCGGGCCCGGTGGCGGTGGTGGCGCCGTCGCGACCGAGCCACCATCTGAAGAGCCCTCGTTGAAACTCAAGAACGCCAGCAAGCCGCCTAGCGCTAATATCATCAGCACCAGCATGCCGATAACCAGGAACAGATTGCGTCTCTGCTTATTATTCTTAAGGTCGTTGGTCTGAACCGAGGGCGGCATCTCAAACGGCGCCATGTAAGCTGGGGTAGTGTACGCGTTCGCGACTGGACTCGTGGTTGATCGAATCTCCGGCTGTTCATCGAATCGCTTCGTCGTCGCTTCAGAAAGCGGCGTCGGTTTTCCGCAAACCCGGCAGTACTTCGCTGTTTCACCGAGAAGGCTGGCACCGCAATTGTCACAAAACACTGTTCCCATGCCATTATCCAGATTAATCAGCGCTCGCCATCTTATGCAAGCTCGACATCCTCAACTTTGTTAGTGCGTTTTGGATGCCGGACGTTTCTCACGGCTAAACCCGATAGGCTACCTCGACCTATAGAGATTCGGAAACATCTTGCGAAGGTTCGCCACCTTCGGAAGATCGTTTATCCGGATGTACGCTTCATCAGGATGATGGACGACGTAGTCCTGGTGATAGTTCTCGGCGATGTAAAACTTGCCCGTCCCAACGACTGTAACGATCTGGCTTTCGAACACCTTTGCTTTGGTGAGCTGGTCGATATAAGCCTCGGCTATCCGTTTTTGATCGTCGTTTGTGTAAAAGATCTCCGATCTGTATTGCGTTCCGGTATCCGGACCTTGTCGATTCAACTCAGTCGGATCGTGCGCAACCGAAAAGAAAACCTTTAGAAGCTGCCCGTATGAGATCTTCGATGGGTCGTACTTAATTCGGACCGATTCAGCGTGACCCGTATTTCCGTTCGAGACCATTTCATAGTGAGCGGTCGCAGGGGCGCCACCGGTATACCCGGAATCAACATCGATGACGCCTTTGACGTGCTCAAAAACTGCCTCAATTCCCCAAAAACAGCCTCCCGCCAGAATTGCGATCTGTTCACCTTTTGCCGTCGCCAGCTGATCGTCGACGACCGGGTCTGGAATTGCCACCGTTGCACTCGCGACTCCACAGCCCAGGCAAACCACCTGGATGAGGCTCAAAAACCTGGCTACGTTACGCTTCATAAGTTGTCCACCTTTCAAACGATACGACTTTTTCAATGTCATCGTTTCTTCAATAAACTTTTGCGATTTCTTCTCCCTCTTACATAAATAATCGACTCCGCGAACAGCGTTCGTCAACCGTCTCACCCTTCAGCCCGACGCTTGCGTTCTGAAGCCTTGATGATAGAATCGCGCTCACTCGAGCGGGTTTAGGTTTCCGGGTTTAAGGTTCTGTGAATAGAGTTGACTTGAGACGGGTAGGATCTATCCGAGCGATAGGACGTGTGGAACCCTAAACCCGGAACTTTAAACCCTAAACGCGAAACCCTAAACCTGAGACTCTAAGAACCCGGAACCCTGTACCCTTTTGGATGGAGGTCAATATGAAGCGAAAGGTGCTTTTTAGTGGCGCTTTGGTCTTCTGCCTGATCGTCACCGGACTAGCGCAGCAACGAAGGATGCAACTCGACGACCTGGGCCGCATCGTCAGAGTCTCCGATCCGCAGATCTCACCTGACGGAAAATCGATTGTCATCGTTGTCTCGCATGCCAATTACGATGAGAACCGCTACGACTCGGATCTGGTGATAGTCGACATAGCTACGGGAAGCCACCGCGCACTCACCAGTGATCGTCGAGGAGTCAGCCACGCTCGCTACTCACCGGCCGGTGACCGGCTCGCATTCTTATCTAGCGTTGCGGTAGCTCCAGGGCAACAACCTCGACCACAGATTCTTGTTATGCCGATGGGCGGCGGTGATGTGAGACGCATTACAAATGCTTCGAAGGGTGTCCAGCAGTTCGCATGGTCTCCCGACGGCCGCAAGATCGTCTATGCCACCGAAGATGAACCTGAGAAAAAGACCGGACCCGAGCGTTTCAATGATTCGTTCGAAGTAGGAAATGACGACTTCCTCATCCAATCACAGGCGCTGCCTACTCACGCGTGGCTGGTGAACGCGGATGGCAGCGAGGCTCGCAGACTCACTTCAGGTTCCTGGAGTCTTCCGATCAGTCATCCGCCCGGACCGCCGGCGTCGCCACTTGCCTGGTCTCCTGACGGTAAGTCAATTGTCCTGCTGAGATTGCCGACGCCGCATTCGGGCGACGCGCGCGATTCGGTTGTGCAGATACTCGATGTCGCAACCGGAAACGTTCGCGGTTTGACCGGTCGCGACAGTCTCGAAGGTCAACCGACGTTTTCGCCGGACGGCTCACACATTGCCTACTGGCAATCGCGCGACGCCGAGTCGCACAACTTGAACGAAATTTACGTCGCTCCTTCGTCAGGAGGTCCTGGAAGAAGCATTACACGCGCGCTCGATCGACATATGGCCCGGTCGATCTGGATGCCCGATGGAAAATCGATTCTCGTCGGCGCAAACGATGGCACTCGTGTTTCGATGTGGGTGCAACCGCTCGAGGGACCGGCTCGCAAACTCGAACTTGGTAACTTGAGTCCTTCGTCTTCGTTCTGGGTCGACGTCGCGGTGGGAAAAGACGGAGCGATTGCGTTCACTGCTACCGATCCGATGCATCCCGCTGAGCGCTATTACACTTCGTCAGCGTCAGTCGCACCAAAGAAACTGACCGACTTCAATTCATACGTCGCCGGTCTCTCGCTCGGCCGCACCGAAGTGATCTCGTGGAAGAACGACAACTTCACTCACAATGGAATCGTTACGTATCCGCCGGATTTCTCACCTAATCAAAAGTATCCACTCGTGTTGGTCGTTCACGGAGGCCCGACAGCGGCGTCCCTCGAAACTTTTGCGTCGCAGGCTCAATTGATGGCAGCGAAGGGATGGATCGTGTTCCAGCCGAATTATCGGGGAAGCGATCAGCTTGGAAACGAATACCAGCGAGCGATCGTGAACGATGCGGGGGCGGGCCCGGGTCGCGACGTGATGGCGGGAGTCGACGTCCTGAAGAAACGCGGAATAGTTGACCAGACGCGCATCGCGGTGTCGGGCTGGTCTTACGGTGGCTACATGACAACCTGGTTGCTCGGAAATTATCAGGGATGGCGAGTCGCCGTAGCCGGAGCTGCGGTCACCGACTGGCTGGATCAGTACAACCTCGGAGACGCGAACGTTCGCCGAGGCTCGGCATTTGGCGGATCGCCGTGGACCGACGCCAGGAGAATGCAGGCATACTTAGATCAGTCACCGATCACTTACGCATCGAAGATAAGAACGCCGACTTTGGTGATGAGCAATACACAAGATTTTCGGGTACCTCCGACTCAATCGTACAAGCTCTATCACGCTTTGAAAGACAACGGTGTCACAACAAAGTTCATCGCGTATCCGATTTATGGACACAACGCCGGGGATCCGGTGCGACAACGCGATGTTCAGCGTCGGTGGATTGAGTGGATCGAACAGTACTTCCGCGACACGCCCCCGGCAGGGAAATAAGGGGAAGGTTTCGGGTTTAGAGTTTAGGATTCTTGGCGAACACTATCTCACGACACTTTTCCCCGGAACCCTGAACTCGAAACCCGGAACTCGCTCCGTTCACACCCGCCGATCAATTAATGCTAAATGACAAGAAAATAGCCGTGGTGATGCCGGCTTACAACGCCGGCCTCACCTTACGACAAACCTACAACGAGCTCCCGCTCGAAATTGTCGACGAAGTGATCCTTGTCGACGATGCAAGCTCGGATAACACCGTGGAGCTTGCAAGAGAGATCGGTCTTACCGTCTTAGTGCAACCGCGAAATCTTGGGTATGGGGCGAATCAGAAGAGTTGCTATCGTGAGGCTCTCAAGCGGGGGGCCGACATCGTCGTAATGCTGCACCCGGATTATCAGTATTCGCCAAAGCTGCTGGTCTCGCTTGCCGGTATGATTGCTTACGGAGAGTTCGATGTCGCGCTCGGGTCAAGAATCCTCGGCGTCGGAGCCTTGCGAGGCGGCATGCCGCTTTATAAGTATGTCTCGAATCGTCTGCTGACGGCATTTCAGAACATCCTGCTCAACTACAAGCTCTCGGAATACCACACTGGATATCGAGCATTCCATCGGAGCGTTTTGTGCGAGCTGCCGCTGGAGATCAACTCGGATGACTTCGTGTTCGATAACGAAGTCATGGCTCAAGCCGTGTTTTTTGATTATCGGATTGGTGAAGTCTCGTGCCCGGCCAGGTACTTTCCGGAAGCGTCGTCGATCGGATTCGCACGAAGCGTCAAATATGGATTGGGCGTCGTAAAAACATCATTCAAGTTCAGGCTGCATAAGATCGGTCTATGGAAGTTCGCAATGTTCGAGCGCAAAAGCTGAGGTGACACGAGCTCCAAAAAGACCGCGCCAAAATTTCCAAATCCCACCAACGCCGTTGGTGGGATTTAAGAGAGTGTCATATCAGGACGGAAGCCCGAGTCGTCGTAAGTAGGTCGAGCCTGAACAATCCACCAACTGCGTTGGTGGGATTTGGGCGATTTAATGCAGTCTCTGAGGCCCACTCGACCAGTTCATTGTCAGTCTGTTTACGACTGATCACGACGATTTACGGACCACAAGTTTATTAAACTTGTAGAGCTCGAGTGGCTGGTAGTGCTCGTCACGCCAACTTTCGAGGTCACGCCGATGAGAGACCTTACGCAATCGGCCTAGTGAAACATATTTGGGCGCCGCTGCTTCAATCTCGTCGATGATCTGCTGAAACGTCACTCCGCGCCGCGCCATCACGAACTGATCTTTCCCCCAGTCGAGATCTATGTACGGATTCAGATTAGGCACATTGAGCAGCACCAGAATCTCAACTGCTCCGTGATTAAAGAACCTGTCGCCGGGTTGCAGCTGCTGTCTCAGCTGCTCCATCGCAGTGTCCTGGTCCTGCAACTTGAGCCCGTGCAATTTGAACGTACCAGCGCGATAGACCAAGACTATCAATATTGCTGCGATTGCTGCCGACTCAAGAACAGTGACAGTGTTCTCACTAAACCATTTCCTGGTGGTCGCAGCCGATTCGAACCACCGAAGGCATCGCACAACCAACCAACCTGCAAACATTCCGATAAACGGGAAGACCGGTATCAGATCAGCAGGACCCTGAAAATTCACGAGCATGAACGCGAAATAAATCGCTGGCGGAAATATCAACGCATCACGAAACAATTCCTCTGATCGCAGCGCAGATTTAAGCCCTTGCTTCTGACGGACTCGCTCAAACAAAAACAGAGCGAAACCCGCAATACTCATCAGCACGATCAGGATTTCTTTTTGAAACACGCCGCGAGATATTGCCCAGATCTGTCGAAGAGCGTCACCAAGTGACGGTCCGGCTTCCGGTCCAAACACCGAATAGTTGTAAGTAATGGTCCACGCCCAAAGATCGCCGAGCGCACCTCGCGAATAGAAGTACCCAAGGACGATCGCCAACGGGATCGCAGCCCCGACCATCACTCTGATCGCTTTCATATCGCGCCAACTGGTCAGATAACGCGAGAAGATCAGCACCGCTGTCCCGGTAAACATGAGACCTGGCTGCCAACACAAACATGAAAGCATCGAAAATATTCCGGCGCTCAACGGACGATTCCCGGCGATCATCAACAGTGACAACAACCCGAATATCAGCATCGGCAGCTTCGGTTGAGTCCCTGCGATAAACAGCTTTGCAATAGGCTCGCGTAATAACGGAATTAGAAACGCGATTGCCGCGGCGAAACGGCTGCTGAGGTATGCGTCGGCAACCAAAAACGTAACTACGCAAAACAATCCAACCAGTCCAACGTACAGAACTCTAATCGCAAAGATGTCTCTAAGCCCGAAGACTCCGCCAGCACTGATCGCTGCAGCGCTGAGATACTGGCTTCCAGGTGATTTTATGTCGATCACATCGCGGTAAGGTAATTGGCCGCGCAGGATCGATTGTGCGACATAGTCATAAATCGTCGGATCAAGAACCTCGGGCCTGCTAAACGGCCTGTAGAAAATCATCACCAGGACGCCGAGCAACGCAATCAGCATCAGTTGCCTCGCACCAAGCGTTGCTTCGATTCGGTTGAAGAGGTTGTAATTTCTTTCGATTGGGTGGTCTCGCGGCGTGGCTTCAATTTGTGTCGTCACAATCTGTGCCTGTTTGGTCCCAGACAGATTTCCTCAGAAGAAGTGTCAGTCTTAAAACGGTAAGAATACAGGGCTGGTCTCAAGTCACGCTAGTTCGTCGGGCATCTTTCGCTACAAGCAAAGGGCTGCGAAGGCACGGTTGTTCCGCCCGGAATCGCCGGCGGGTTCGTCACTACGATTGATCCCGGCAAACCTTCACATACTCGCCCTTTCAGCGTCAGTCGCAAGAATGCTCCAGGGAAACTTGGATCTGGTTCTTTGCCCTTGACTTTTTTGACTATCACCGACCCGATTCTGACCTCGGCGCCAGATTTCAAGTTCTTTCCAAAAATATCGAGAACAAAAGCGCCGTTTGGATTGCGATCGCGTTTACATCCGTTCACTAATGCTTGATCGATAGGAGTACCGCACCGAGGATCAGGGCCAGGACAAACTGGAGTCGACGGCTCGACGCACGTGAACGCTATGCAGTCCAGACAGCCCAGCTCGTTGCCCAGTGCGCATCCCGCCGGCTGCCCTGCCACTGCCGTGATGATTCCGCGACTCGTTCCTCCCGGTCCCACCACCTGGATGATGAACTTCTTCCCGGCGCTGGCACTCGTGAAGTTGAAGTGCGCGTCTATCAGGTTCGGTCCCAGGATCGTGAAATCCTGTGCCTGGATGATATTCGCCGTGTTCGCTACTTCTCTCGCAAACACCGACGTCGCATTGATGATCGTCCCTCCTGAGCCCGTGAACGTGAAGCACGCTCCCGTGATCAGCAGGTCTTGCAGCGTTCCGCACGGTCCCGTCGACGGCGTCACCGACAACACCACCGGCGCTCTTGTTCCCAGCGCCAACGGACATACCGATGTTCGCGTGAACGGTCCGAATACGTTGTTGTCTCCTGACGAGAACGTCGTCGTCACCGTCACCGTTCCTGCTCCGCCGCAGCACACTCCCGGGAATGCACTCGTTGAGCTCGGTCCAAACGTCGCGCTCACCGGAATCGTCGCTCTCACCAGGTTGCAGCTTACCGGTGTCACGCTCGTCAGCACCAACGTCGCTTCCGCGATTCCGTCCCCGTTCGTGTCACACGCCAGCGTTGCCGCCGTGCTCACCGTCTTGCCTGGTCTCTGCAGCGGGATTCCCGTCTCTGACGTGAAGCCCTGACAGATCTGCGTTACTTCGTTCGGGAAGAACCCGCAGCCCACCAGGTTCAACTGCACCGCGCACAGCGCGTTCACCACTCCAGTCGTGGTCGGCGTCGTCACAAACGTCGCCGGTACCACTGTCTGGCATATCGGGTTCGCCGGTGGCGCACACCCCACTCCCAGCAGACATACTCGCCCGCGATTCGCATCTCGCTGTCTCACGCTCGAGCACAGCGCTGCATCGTTTCCTTCAAATCGCAGATCGAAGTCCGGTTTCGCAAACGTTACTTCTCCCCCCGATCCCGTGTTTGCTCTGATTCCTTCGTTGAACAACTCGAAGATCGTCGGCTCCGTTCCTTCTCCTATGCAGCAGTTCGAGCAGATGTTCGCCGTCTGGCCCAGTGTATCGCTCAACACTCCAAACGGGTTCGTGTCTGCCGCCGCTGCCGCCTTCGACAGATTGATCTCGCACATTCCCGGCGGGTTCAGTGGATCAAGTCCGCCGATCGAGTAGCCCGTGATTACCTGATGATTGTTGTCCGGCGCTCCCAGCAGATCCATCCTCGCAAAATCAAATACGATGATGCCGCTGCCGTTCGGCCTCGGTGAGCATCCCACAAGCGTTCCTGTGTTCGGCTCCCTGGTGAATCTCAGGTCTGTCGGTCCTTCCTGCAGGTCGAACGCCACCGCGTTGTTGCCGATCGGGTTTGCAGGGTTCAACGGCTGGCTCGCGTTCTCATCAATCCCCGTGCCGTCGTCGAAGATCGTCGTAGAGAACGTGTTCGACAGTCCTCCTCCATCTCCCGTGCACACTTCGCTGCCGAACTCCGGCACGTTGATGTTTCTCACCTTGAACGCGTTGATGTTTGCAAATCCAAGCGCCTGCACCGGGAAGTCCCTCAGATCTGAATCCCTCGCGCTCGGATTCAAATCCGTCCACGCCGCTGCTATCCTCGGCGCTCCGGCTCTGAAGTCAGGCACGTTCGCGTTGTTGGACGTGTCCCCCACTCCAAACGTGATGTTACCGTTTGAGTTCAGGAAGAACCCGTTCCACACGCACGCTGCCGTTCCCACCGGCCCGCCAAACACAAACTCAAATCCTCCGGCTCGATCCGGACACGGCTGCACCCCTATAGTATTAGGATCGCAATCCGTCTGTACCACAGGCGTTCCGAGTCCGTCATCATCGTCTCCTCGGAACGGCGTGTTCTGATCGTCTCCTCCGGCCACCTGATGCCCCGGATCCAGATTCTCAAAAATGATCGTTCCGTCCGTGTCATCGTCTCCCTGTACTCTCTTTGTGACTCCCAGTGTTACTCCCGTTCCGATTGGATTGGGCGCCAACCGGTTGGTGTATCTCAGGAAGCCTCGTGCCAACCCGGCAAGACCGCCGGGGGTCAATGTCAGCGCATCCAGTGGAGACTGGTAGAAGATGTGATCAAATCGATCGCTGTCTCCGTCTCCAACGTTGCCGCCGCTCGCCGGAGGATTCGGCAATGTGTCTCCGCGAAGATCCACGAAGTCTGCTCGTCGATCCGCCGGACACGAGTCCGCAAAGCAAAGGATCTCGCCAAGCATCGGGCTCGGGTTCTTTCCGATTCCCGCCGGCGTGCCACCGGAGATCACAAACACCGTACCTTCCTGATCAACCCACAACCCCGAATAGCCGGTGTAATCCACCTGCATATCGACCTTCAGCAGGCCAGTCGGCGTATTGGGCACCACGCCCGTTCCTCCGGCTGGCGGCGCCAGGTTCGGCCCGTTCCCCTGCACGAAGATTCGGAAGTTGTTTACACCTCTCGCGACTGTTATTCCCGCTTGCGGACCATCTGCGTATCCATCTGCAATCGGAATAATTCCTCCGACGTTGGTAATCACCGAGCCGGTCGCTTCTCCCGAGCACACATCAAATGCTCCAGAGCAGTCCGCGAAGCTGATCACCATCGACGGAGTGCCCAGCGCTCCAAACGCCGCCGGAGCCGGGAACAATCCTTCCGTCAATTGCTCGAAGCTCACATCGCCCGGCACGAACGATCGTGACACCGCCGCGTACACGACGTTGCCTCCGCCGGTCGCCAACGCCACCACATCTCCAAACAGCGGTGTTATCGTTCCCGCCGCTCCCGGTGCTCCGCTCGAGTAGTTGGTCACTCTCACACTCGCGCTGCTCAACGGTGTCACCGACGTCAATCCCACTGTCGGGATCGCCGGCACCACTCGTGTGCTTCTCAGCGCGCAGTCAACCGCTGGTACGTGCGGAATCGGCAACGCCTTGAATATCGCGCCGCCCGTGAACTGGATCAGGTCCACCAGATGGAAGTACAGCGAGCCGTCGTCATCCACCGCCACTCCAGCGATGTTTCCAAGCGGGCTGCTGAAGATCTGTCTTACTCCAACCGGAGTAGCCGCCGCTGCTCCCACTCCATCAGTGAATGCAAATGCGAATATCCTTGTGCGGATCGGTTGATTGGCAGCGTTGGCCGAACATCCTTCCGCGTCGAAGATCGACACGTACACCACTTCTCCGATGATTCCGCAGAACTGCGTTCCGAAATCACTCAGGTCCGCCACCGGCTGCACTGCGATCCCTGTCACTTGCACTTGATCGTCGGTGCACCCCAGCCCCGCCTGTACGATCGTGAACCCACCGCTCGCCCCGGTGTTCACCAACGCCGGGATGTTCACTTGTCTTAATGCGTCTATAGCGCCCGAAAACGATATACTCACTCCAGGATTTGTGTCAGTTCCTATCCAGAGATTCCCAAGCGTGTCGCCGTAGTAGTACACGTTCTCCGCGAATCCGTTGGCGGCCGTGTGCTCAGAGATCGCTGCTCGCGTCAACGATTGATCGATCTCAGGCTCAAGCGACGAAAAATCGTCTACCTTCTGTGATCGATCCGCGGCGCAATCTTCTCGCCCGTCCCAATCGGCCAGCAACGTCACTTCTGAAAACTGATTGTCGCGCCCGCCGATCGTCGTTATCAGCGCTGCCGACAACGCGCTCGCTGAATTGAGCACCGACGGCTCGCCCGACTGTACGGAGACTTCTCCGCCACCGGACTTCTTCTTATTCAGAAGTTTCTCGGCGATCTTCGCGCTGGCTTCCCGCGCATTATTCGCTCGCGTTATCCCGAGCGCCTTTAGCGTGTCCGCCGATATCTTTCCTTGTCCTTCTGCTCGCGCCTCTCCCGACCCGTCTCGCTGTTGCTCTATCTGCTGCTGAACCGGAGTCGAGCTCTTTGTCCTAACGCTTGGCGAATTCGCCTTCATCGTCCCCGACGCCGCTGCTCTCATGCTCATCAACGGCACCGTCAGCGCTGCCGCCGCGGCGATCGCAAGCGTCGCAATGAAAACATTGATTCTTAGTGCTCTCACTGATCTCCTAGGGGCGCGTGACGGTTCTCAAAAGCAAGGCAAAATGACATCGCCGGAACTTCCGGCGCGGGAGAACCCGCTGCACGATCATTCAGAATCTAGTCGATCCTGTCGCTTTGCTGTTGATTCACTAGAGCGGGGTGTATGGTTTTGCAACTCATATGCCCCGAGACTGTAAGGAAAGGGCACAGACGAACTCGGCTCTGTCCAGCCGAATTACGCATAAATTCAACTCTTTAATTGCTTTACAAATCCCTTGATGGCCTGGGCGATGTATACCAAGTTTTCCGAGCGCTTGTCAATTTAGTATCCACTCGATACTGAATACCCAATTTCCAGTTTAGAGTTTAGAGTTTCGGGTTTGAGGATGTATTGGATGTTGGATCTTGCGCTTATTCTACGTCGCCGATGTCACGACGATGAGCGTCGAGAGGGCCACTCCTTATCTAGAAGGTGCACGCAGATTCTCTCGAGACCGTCGCGCCCCTCATACCGGCTTCGCAGAGTAGCCAGCGCCTCAAACTTGAGACTCGCGCAACTGATCATAATCAGATCGAATTCAGCTGGGGCTCTTGTACCCGAGATCCGCAATCCTGTCTTGCTGACGTTCTCGGTACGAGCCTCTTCAGCTTTTATCGAATGCATGTTTTCGGTGAAATATTCGATACGAACTTTGTGAACTTCTTCATCACGATTCGGACGTCTGCGTTCGCTGCCGCCCCATTTCCTTGGCCGGAAAACAGCCCAGGGCTTCTCGAGGAATCCCGAAGGCGGATGTTCGCCTATGAACTCGACGCCCACCACGCGCGAGCCCTGCTTCGAAGGTTCGATTCTTCGCACAAGCGTGTACGCGTTGTAACTTTGTTCTGAGAACCCGTGCGCTCGGAGTTTCCCGGGCAAAGGCAATGTGAGATACAACACCGTGCCGTGTCGAACGGGTCTGCGCAGACGCAGCCTGATCCCGGTCCGGCTGACGTCGATGGTTTCGGTCATCTCGTTCCATTTGCCGTTGCGCCGGTCATAGCCAGTGACTCTAGCCGGTATGCAGAGTTTGAATCTTTCAGTTCTGCGACGATTGTCAGTTGTCTTTGCCTTGATCGACTCTCGATAGGCAACACCTCGCTGCGGCATTCCGCCGAGCACCAGATTAGCGTTGTCGTCCGACATTCGGGGTCGATCAGATCCCACAGCCTCTGAGCTTTTTGTATTCGACATCACAGTCGCCGGTCTGACGACATCCCGACCCACCTGAATCGGTTTTGTGATGGAAGCAACGACTGGTCGTGGAGGAGTTAGGAGGGACCCGCTGACCGAGGGATTTCCAGGAGTAGCCGCAACGACGGGCGGCTTGAGAGTCAGCAGCGCGGCGTCGTATTCCTTTCTTCGAGAAAAACTCGCCAGAACGGAGAAGGCTTGCGATGCTTTTGAAAACGCGCGTTCAATCCGCGCGATGGTCTCTGGTGGTATTGTGCGCGCTACCGAGTACGGAGGAAACAGTAAATTGAGAAGCTGTTGGAAAGACGATTTTACTTTTTCCTGCCCGTCGAGCCTGTCGACACCAAGAACCTGATAGTAAGTGGTCGCGGAGTCAACTCTGCTGAGCGCTCCTTCGAGATCCATGTAGTACGCGCTCATTCCCTCCGGCGAAAACTCGGATGATGCGCGATCGGCATACGGTGGTGATAATGTAATGCCCAATACTATTCTCTACAGCGATATGTTTTGGTTTGTAATCGTTCTGGGGGACGATGTTAAGGAAGCGGGTCTATCGACCGAATCCATTATGAGCAAGGCTTCGAGATTGTCAACAATGATGTTCCTCGGGACCGGGACGCATTACCCGAACGGGCCATTACCCCTCAATAATCGCCGATTCGAAGCTAAATTCGCGGATTTGCCTCGGGAAGACATTGAGATTTATCTTACAAATTGACCGATTCCAGCGAATCACGCCGCAGCTCGAAGATTTTGGAGCGTTGCGGGAAAAAGAGTAGTACAATTCTGCAATCACAGCACTGAAGCAGATGTTCTCGTGCTCCTGACCAGGAGGTTCAATGATTCGCGCACGAACCTGGCTCGTGTCCACACTGGTAATCCTGATTACAGTTCTGGCTGGGGCTCCGCCAGCTGGCTCGCAATCTCAAAAAGGAAAAGCCGCCGACGTCTCCGGGGTAATATCGGGTCGAGTTACCAGCGGCGGTGAGCCAGTCCGCGGCGTTGTCGTCTACCTCCAGGCCGCTGGGTCCACGCCGGCAGAGTCTCCGCGAGTCACCGCAAGGACAGATCAGAACGGTCATTTCGAAATCAAAGGAGTGCCTGCCGGGACATATGTTGTTCAGGCATTTGCACCGGCGCTAGTTGTCGCCGCCGATAATCCTATGTCGGGTCGCCAGGGGAGAGTGGTCAATCTAAGCGACAACGAAACCATCGATGCAGTTGACCTGGTGTTACAGACTGGTGGAGTCATAGCCGGACGAGTGACCGACGTCGATGGCAGGCCCCTCATTCAGGAGAACGTCCGAATCTTTTCGATCGGTCCCGACAACAGACGACAGCAAATCTATCTTCCATTTGGCTATATGTTTTCCACCGACGATCGCGGTGAGTACCGAATCTTTGGTCTGCCGCCCGGCAAATATCTAGCCAGCGTGGGTGTTGACACCAGCAGTCCCGTCGTCCGGCCCGAGCTGGGCAGTACTTATCGCGAGCTGACTTTTTATCCGGACACAACCGATCAGTCTAAAGCCGAATTCATCGACGTCAGCGCCGGCAGCGAGGCTTCTGGAATCGACATCATCGTAGGCAAGCCCACAAAGGGTTATTCGATGAGCGGTCGCATCCTCGATGCAACCACCGGCAAGCCGGTGGTTGGCGTGCCTTATGGCTACGGCTCTTATGACCCGCAGCGAAATATGCTGAACAGCTCGGTAGGCGGGGGCTCAACGTCGAACGCCCGCGGCGAGTTCAGGATCGACGGGATTACACCGGGCAAATATGCGGCGTTCGCGTTTACGCCGGAGGACAGCGGAACGTACAGCGATCTTGGCGGATTCACGATTACCGATAGCGACGTAACAGGAGTTGTCGTCAAAGTACATCCGGGCGCGACAATCTCCGGCAACCTGATCGTCGAGGGAGCCGATGATCGACCTGGTTCTCTTCGGCTTTCAGATGTGAGATTGAACTGCGTCCCGGTTACGCGCGATGCCGCACCAAGAGCAAATCAGGCGCGGATCGCTCCTGACGGAAGCTTTCGTGTAACCGGGGTCCCGCGTGGAGTGACAACTTTCTCCCTTTTTTATCCGATCCCAAAAGGGATCACGCTTGGAAGAATCGAACGAGATGGAGTCGATCAGAAAGATGGTATCAACGTTGGAGAAGGAGAAGAGATCTCCGGCGTAAAGATCATCTTGTTGTACGGAACCGGATCAATCAAAGGTCAGGTTGAGATGCAAGGCGCTGAGTTTACTCCTAACACTGTTTTGATCTTAAGCGTGCGACGGTGGATTCAACAAGGCAAGTCGGTATTAGAAACCCAACACCAGATCTTCGAGGCCGGTTCTTTATCGATGGTCTGTCCGCTGGCGACTACGAGCTCTCGCTGTTCGTCAACGCGAAGCCTGACAACGGAAAACCCGGATTCGCAAAGACCATCAAACAACAAGTATCGGTCACCAACGGGAATGAAACGCGGGTTACAATGTCGGTCGATATCAACTCGACCGATCGATAGCACGGGACTTGAAATGAACCGCTTCTCATTAGCCACTCTGTGTCTGGTCCTCACAACGCTGTCGTTGATCAGTCTCGCACAAACCTCCGATCAGAATTCATCTCAAAAACCGAAATCGAGTTCCGCGGCAATCACCGGCCGAGTAATTGACGAGTCAGGTAATCCGATCTCGAACGCTCGCGTGTATGTAAGCGCGCAGTCAGCGCAAGGAGTGCGTCGTTCGATAAACACCGACGAATCAGGGAAATTCGTTGCGGATGATCTGCCCAGAGCCAGTTACGCGGTCACCGTTCAGGCAGCCGGATACATCGTTGTACGACAACCCGAAGACACCATCCATCACAAGCCCGGTGATTCAGTTACCCTGGTTGTTCGCAAAGGGGCCGCAATCACCGGTCGAGTAACCAACGCGGACGGCGACCCCGTCGTTGGCGTTCAGATCAGCGCAACCTTATTGCGCGATGAACGCGGTCGCAGAAACGAATCGACTTACGGTTCGTCCCGGTACACTGACGATCGTGGGATCTATCGGATTTTTGGACTGCCACCTGGCTCTTACATTGTCGCAGCGGGGTCGAAATTAGGTGGTAGCGCGAACGTCAACGCATTCGGCGACGATGTGCCCACTTATCATCCGTCATCAACGCGCGACACGGCTGCGGAGGTTTCTCTGCCGCCGGGCGGCGAAGCAAACGGCATCGACATTCGTTATCGAGCCGAAAAGGGTTCCGCCATCAGTGGGTTAATAATAGATCCTGGCTTACCCGAGCAATCCAGTTTAGCCACCAGTGTAGCTCTCATGCGAGCAGCGACCGAAACAATGGAATCGCAATCTTATGTTCAGTCTCGCGTCATCGACAGAGTGTTCTCGCTCTACGGCGTTCCCGACGGTGATTACTATCTGACTGCGCGAAGAGGGCCGTATCAGGGTAACGACGGGGCATTGTCCAAACGAGTTCCAGTCAAGGTCAGAGGTCACGATGTCTCGGGGGTTGAGATTTCGATGGTACCGTTGGGTTCGATCACCGGCCGGCTTACTCTCGACCTTGCAACCCGAGAGATCAAGTGCGAGTCAACGAAAGCGCCCGTTACTCAAGAGTCACTACTCAGTCTTAGTTCTGATGACAGTGAAAACCCGGATCCGTCGTTTCGATTTTCATCGAGTTTGATTCAGCCGGATGACAAAGGCGACTTCGTATTTCAGGGTCTCCCCGCAGGGCATTATCGAGTTGACACGAGGACTCTGCTCGATGAAACGTGGTACGTTCGCGACGTGACGGTCCCTGGGCCTTCGAACGCACCTGTTTCAGCGAGCACGGGCGGGTTTGTTGTGAGATCGGGCCAGCGGTTAAGCGGAGTTCGCGTGGCCATCGGGCAGGGCGCCGCGTTGATCCGAGGTCGTGTCGAAAACGGAGACGGGTCGTTGCCTGATCGCTTATTGGTCCACTTGATTCCCGCCGAAACCGAGTCGGTTAACAACACGCTTCGCTATCTTGAGTCGGAAGTTCAGAGCAACGGCACATTCAAGATCGCCAATGTCCCGCCAGGACGTTACCTGGTGTTGGCGCGTCAACCAACTGATGAAGTTCCCGCGCTAAGGCTGCCCCGTCCACAAGCGTGGAACACAAAGAAGCGCGCGTTGCTTCGGCGAGAAGCGACTGAAGCAAACATCGAGATCGAGTTGAAAGCTTGTCAGCGGGTAGCGGACTACAAGCTGCGCTACGTACCAGGGAAAAAGTAGGGTTGGGGTGAGGACAGAGTCTCCCATACCACCACCGGCCTTGTGCCGGTGGGAACATGACTAGTCAGCTAAGATAACTTCCTGCAAAGCGACCGCCACCGCCCCGCCTTGTGCCTCAAAGAACGACCGCCACCACCGGCCTTGTGCCGGTGGGAACATGCGCCTATTCCCAGCGTAGAAACTAGTCAGCTAAGGCCAACTTTCGGCGACGCGACCGCCACCACCGGCCTTGTGCCGGTGGGAGGATGACTAGTCGGCTAAGGCCTTTCAGCGGAGCGACCGCCACCACCGGCCTTGTGCCGGTGGGGCGATGACTAGTCGGCTAAGGCCTTTCAGCGGAGCGACCGCCACCACCGGCCTTGTGCCGGTGGGGCGATGACTAGTCGGCTAAGGCCTTTCAGCGGAGCGACCGCCACCACCGGCCTTGTGCCGGTGGGGCGATGATTAGTCAACTCTCACTTCCTGCTGCCGACCGCTGAAATGCCTTAGCTGACTAGTCATCTTCCCACCGGCGCAAGGCCGGTGGTGGCGGTCGCTTAGCTCAGAGTCTCCTTAGCC
>JADMIO010809371.1_pt1 | contig 22388 bp, 23 predicted proteins | sample 8958161 | NCBI WGS metagenome assembly JADMIO01 (sample SAMN16585339, study PRJNA669376) | soil metagenome | isolation source: Crop rotation soil | place: USA: Cullars Rotation, Alabama | collected 2011 | reverse complement strand
CGCGACAACTTGTCCACGTGGAATTCTAAGCTTAGGATCCCAATGTGCTGGAAAGATCTGGATAGCCGACCGCGGCGATCCGTTACCGTTCAAATATATTGTCACGGATACCGGGACTCTTCATCGATTGAGCATTGTCGCTATACTCAGTAATTGGAACCTGTCACATCTAACTAAAGAGGACGATTTCAACTTCATCCCGCCAATTGGCTCCAGGGGGATACCTTTTAGAACTGTCGACGGGAAGAGTGTAGGTGGAAAAATCCAGTGAGGACTCAATGACCAGAATCACAACCTTGGTTAATGCTTCGTTGATCTGCGTGCTTCTTCTTCTATTGACCTCGGAGTTCAGCTATGGCCAACGCCGGGGATCAAGCGGCCGTGGGAGCGGAGTTGGAGTCAGTCGCGGGACCGGTGTCGGAGCGGCCAATGGATCAGGCGTGGGAGCGGGCAACGGGTCAGGCGTCGGAACCATGCGCCCACCGCGACGAACTGCAGTAGTAGATGGAGACATAGGAGACGGAGTGATCGGCCACAGGAACATTGGAGACCGACCCAACAACGACCTGCCGGGGAAAATTGAGCGTCCCGGCCTGGCCGCTGCTGCCATCGTCCGACGAGTTCCTTTAGGAACGGTCGTGGAGGTTCTGCCATTGGATTGCGAACTGACCTTTATCTACGAAATGGAGTATTACTATTGCGGCGGCCAGTACTACCAGCCAATGGGCATGGACGCTGACCAGGTCTACGTCGCCGCCGAGCCATATCCTGAAGAGTATAGACCCTGACTTTCCAGAAGCACTGCGGCAAATGCCCCCCCTCGCGATTGCGGATCGATAATTGTCCCGTGAACTAATTGTCCTCTTCTATCTGAGGCGCGCCGGTTTTTACGTCGCCGTCGCGTTCGTATTTTGCGCTGAATATGCCGTTCGGAGAGACCTGGCTCTCGGTTAGCTTGAACGCAGCGGGGATCGCGCCGTCCTGGAAGAGCCGCTTCCCGGCGCCGAGTGTGATTGGGAAGATCATTAGCTCAAGCCCGTCGATAAGGTCAGCTTTGAAGAGCGTCTGAAGCATATCCGCGCTTCCGAAAATGTAAAGATCGGCTCCGTCGGTTTGTTTAAGCTTTCGGACTTCTTCCGCCAGGTCCCCGCCCAGGAATACAGTCGGCTGCCATTCGCTTTCCGTGCGTGTGTTCGAGGCGACGTATTTCGTCGCGGTCATGACGTTCGGCCAGAATTCCGAATGCGTCGGCCAATACGGCTCCCAAACATCAAAGGTCTTGCGTCCCAGCAGCAGATCAACCGGCTTCGCCAGCCGCTTTTGTATCACCGCCCCAGTTTCCTCGTCCGTATATCCGAAAAACCATCCTTCGTACTTAAAACCATCCTCAGGAGAGGACTGTATAACACCATCGATCGTCATGAATTCTGCCGCAATTATTTTTCTCATATTTCTCCTCGAACGGATGCATCAGTACAAAAGCTGTTGCTTCAGTCACTGTAAGTAGTCAAGCATCACGAACTTATTAATCGGCAGATTCGGTTCAATCTTATTTATCTTTGTTTCCTTTTTGTCCCAAAAATTCCGGCTATCAGCATTCGTCGTAGAAAAATTTTCATTTATTACTCTGTAAAGATAGAAGTTGTTCTCCTTGCAGGTAAAATCGAACCGTATTTCGTAATGATATAAACCGCCACCCCATTCAACCTTTACTTCAAAACCCGTTTTAGTTTTTTGTGCGGAGTTTAGCGAAAAGTTCTTTGCCTCATAATCAGCTATTGGCAATCGGATTGTTGTAGCAACCTCTTCGCCGATTACAACATTGAGATCTTTAGGCACGAGTGGCTCTCCATCGTTCTTTCGATTCGAGTTCTCAACAACTTTGAAGCTGTATTCGTTGGGATCATTACAATCCAATGTTCTTTCAACTTTCGCGTCAGTGACCTTAGAAGCATCCGCATTTTGAGACGTCTTACCGATTGCCGAGTTGTCAGGTGAACAAGCTACGATAAACAACAGTGCCGTCCCAAACATAGCTTTCATAATTCTCCTGTCAGATTGAAAAAGAAGCTTCCCATATATTTGTCGTCCCGCATTCTTTAGTTCGCCTCTTAATTCCACCATCGATCGTCATGAACTCTGCTGCAATTATTTTTCTCATATTGCCTTTCTAAGTTGATCTTCGTGCACGTCAATTCTTGATTTCTTCCCAATTTAATTTTCCAAGTTGAATTTCTAGAATCTTGAAAGCGTTCGATAACGTCTGCCAGTACATTTCGTCGATGATCTTGTTTCGAGAGTTTAGTGAACGCACGAAGACACCTCCGTCGTCCGTGTATTTGACGATCTCAAGTCTCTTTGTCTTTCGTCCTGCCGGCTTCGGAAGCTCGGATCTAAACAAAACCGTTCCTTTTCGGTTTCGGAATTCCTCTAGAAGGACGAAGAACCGTTTGAACGCCTTTTCTTCATCGTCATTCTCACGTTCAAGAAGCATTCTCCGCCAGCCTTTTGTTGACTCGTAGAAATTCAACTTCATGGCAACCCAATTGTTAAATTCGCCGTACGATGGGTCTGTGTTACTTACAACCTTCTTCCAACCTGCGCCACTTAGATATCCGCCGATGAAGTTGTAGAGTGCGGTAATTGACTGCGAAGGGTCGATATACATAGCTGGGCGACGGCCAATCGCATCAAGCATGTCATAAAAGTCTGAATTCATGATTATTGCACTCCATTACCCTTTTCATTCTGGTTCTCAAACCCAAATCGTATTGCCGCTTCGAGGACGTCGGTGTTTATATCTTTTAGAGTCTTGAACCGAATGCAATAGCCGGTCACGGTCGCTTTGCCGAGGATGCTGGCGTAGGTCTCGGCCAGGTATTTCTTGTCTTCGATACCGAGGATATAGACGGAGATGCCGGATTTGTTTGGGCTCATGCCGATCTGATAGAACTCGCTGACCGTGCCGTCGGCGTATTTATGTTGACGAGACCCGTACCCGATATCCGGATTTGAAACAACCTTACCTTCGCTGTTTTTGCCGTCGAGAAACCACAATTTACATCCCGGACTGATCTGAAGTATGCGCTCGTGCAGCGCTTGCAAGTCGTCGTGTTTTGGCTCGGGTTGGCTGGCGATATGCTCTTTGATCTGTTCTTGAACGTTCATAATCCGTGACCGCGTAGCGGTCGTACGATTGTAGCCGTGGGTTTCAACCCACGGACGATCGAGCAATGTCTATTTTGTCGCGTCAGCGACAATTGAACGAATCATCAGCGTTTCATTCGTCGCTACGCGACGAGGTTCCTTTATCATCGTTCCGTGGGTTGAAACCCACGGCTACACTCACTCATCGCCACGCGATGTAGATCCTCTCTTACTTTTGAGCTTTCGCATCGAGAAAGTCGTTGATCATCGGGACGATCGTTGTCATTCGGTTTATCAGAGTAACGTGTGTTGCGTTGGGCAAAATAGCGAGTCTCGAATCGACGCGTGGCTGCATGTCGGCGTGGGTGTTACCGCCGCCTTTGAGGCGGTACATTTCGGCGATATGGTCGATCCGGACGCCGTCGGCGTCGCCGTGGATGAAGAAGAACGGAGCCTTAGTGGCCTTGAGACTATCGGCACCAAAGTCATAAGGCCTCATTGCGGCTGCTTTGATGTGACTGAAAAACTCCGGGAAACTGCCCGGTACGGGATTAAGTTTCTCCCGTTCGGTTTCGGCGGGCGTGCCTTTGAACATCTCCGGCGAGAAATTGGGCCAGGCGTCGTTCGCTTCCTTAACCCACCCGTCGCGGCGGATCGGCGCTGAGATGCTGACGACCTTTCGCACTTTTTGCGGATGGCGGATCGCCGTCATCATCGCCGTGCCTGCCCCCAAACTGTAGCCAACGATGTCAGCGCGCTCGATCTTGAGATAGTCGAGCAGGCCGGATACATCGTCGGCCAGGTTTTCGTAAGTGATCTCGCGTTTGATGTCGGCAGTTCGCCCGTGCCCCTGCATGTCGACGGCGATCACTTTCCGCGTCTTGGCGAGTTCGTTGATCCAATCATTCCAATCACCCGAAATTGCCATGAACGCCCCATGCAGTAACACCACGGGCTCACCGTTGCCGTGGATCTCGTAATACATTTTCAGGCCATTAACAGGTGCATAACCCGTAGCCAGCTTTTGCTGCGCCGCCGCCGCCCCCGAAAGGAACATCGTCACGAGTATCGATAAGGTCAGAACCGGGAGCAATAGCGACTGGGTTCTTCGGGTAGAACTATTGTTCGAGTTGACGACGATACTATTATTTTGCATATCGATTTCTCTCAGTTGTTGTTGATATTCACCTTAGGGATTCGGAGCCCTACCCCTTCGTCGAAAAGGTCGCTAGCAGTTCCTCCAGGTGGTCCAAAGTCATCGTGAATCCTTCTTTGAAGCCCATCTCGATCATCCTCTCCAAGCGTTCGAGAGATTCGTTGTAGATAGAGATACTCACCTTGGTTCTTCCGTCTTCTTCGCTGAAATTCAGGTCCCAGTCGGAGCCGGGCAGGTCGGGGTTTTCGTCTGCGTCCGCGAAAGTGTTGAAGATCTTGAAATTACTTTTCGGCGTAATAGCCGTGTATCTCTGAAGCGCCCAGCGCTCGTTCCCTTCTGGGCTGACCATCGCGTAAAATCGCCGGCCGCCTAGCTCGAAATTCATAAACTTCGTTCGTGACGAGAATGGCTTTGGAGCCCACCATTGGTCGAGGATTTCCGCTTTCGTATAAGCGTCCCAGACCAGGTCGCGATCGGCGTCAAATTCTTTGGTGATCGAAACCGTCTTGGTTTCTTTGTTAACTATGAAGTCCATATTGTTTTCGAGTAATGCGGAAGCCCGCGCGTTAGCGAGGGCTTATCATCCAAGTTAAAAGTTAAGCCCTTACTTACGTGCGGGCTTCTGCATCTTCATGACATTCAGCACCTCATCAAGCTGCTCGAACCGGCCGTCCCAGATCTTTCGGTACTGCTCCATCCATTCGTCGATCTCTTTCATTTTCTCGATCTGGAGCGAGTAATAGATCTCGCGTCCCTGCTGTTCCTGCCTGACCAGGTCGCACTCCGCAAGAATGCGTAGATGCTTCGAAACAGCCTGCCGTGATGTGTCGAAGTGCATCGCGATCGCATTCGGCGTCATCGCCTGAAGTGCGATCAGGGCAATGATCCCTCTTCGAGTCGGATCGGCGATGGCTTGGAATACGTCTCTCTTCATGACTACAAACGAGATTATGAAACCAAACGGTTGCGTATGTCAAGTGCAACCGATCGGTTTCAGGAAACGGTCAGAACCGGGAGCGGTAGCCACTGGGTTCGTGAAGATCGGTGAATCGTCAGATCCGGGACCGGTAGCGACTGGGTTCCTGAAGACTAGTGATGGTTTAGTAAGAAGGCGGCTGGGCGCTCGTCATGATACAGCCCGAATGTGCTGACGTAGAGAAACCCGGTCGCTATCGCTCCCGGTTCTGACCGGTGAATTCGCGTGCCCGCTGCTCATCGGCGAAGGTGCGAAACTCTATGACCCTGCCATCGCGAAATGTGAACACGTCGGTAGTGCGGCCTTCGAGCCAGTCGGTTTGATCCTTTAGCCGGACGCGGACGTGGCAGGTCACGATGACCTTATCGCCTTCGACGACGATGCGTTCCGGCTCGCAGGCGCCTTCGGCCCACGTCGAGCGGCCGGCGGCAACGTGCTCTCTCACGTCTTCGATCCCTCGATAAGTGCCGCCAGATGGAGACCCCTCAAACTCGACACGTACGATCTCGGGGTCAAAGTCTTTTACGAAGCCATCAACGTCGCAGCTGTTGAGTGCGGCGTAAGCGGACTTTACGGCTTCAATCTCATTTTCCATTTTAATCCCAATCCTTCTTGAGCAAACAGCTCTTCGATCCTGTAGGCGTGCAGCATCTCGTGGTTCAGCCAGGGGGCGGAACATGATAAATACCGAATAATGATCGAATGCTTCATGCACGGCTGTTTTCTGCCACTCATCGGCTGAAAGTTTCTGCAGCTTTTCAACGAGATTGGCCCGCTCGCTAAGATACCTTTCGAGGCTTTCGTCGAGACCAATATCGAGCATGGCTCGCGCTTCAGGGGGAGAATTTTCTATCGTATTGATGAATGGTTCTGGGTGGACAAGATCAGCTCGAGCCGCCCGCGAAGCGAAGCATCCGACTGCGACAGATGAACGGGGTGCTCGTAAGCCGGCCATTTTGCCGGGCTCGAACGAGGCTTCAGGATCAGCGGCGGAACCTCTCGGATCATGGGAATGATCCGGCCGGGTGCCGTTTCCAGCGCGGTGATCAAAATGCCCGTTTTGCTCACAGCTACCGGTAGGCCGACGCTGGCGGGTCGCCGCAGTAGGCTTTTTGTGTCGTGCCCAGTAGCTTGTGGTCGGCGCCAAAGGTATATCGGCGAACCGAGTTGCGTCTGCCGCCCGTAATGCAATTCTGAGCCTCGTTGCTCGGCGGGCCTATATCGAGAAACCAAACCTTGGCGGCAGCGAGAGCCTTTGCGTCGTCAGTATACTTCCCACCGGCTAAGGCGTACGAATGAACGATTCCGGTTTTCTCATCGATAACGAGTCGTAGTTTGTCGGCTTTCAGAGCGGCCTTTAGCGGCGCGTGCTTAGCAGCGATGTCGTCGCTGAGCTTCTTTTGCTCACCCGCGCACAACCTGTCATTGAGCTCTTTTACCGTACCTTTCCACTCGATCCTGGGAAAGTCAACATCTTCCGACATAACTTCCTCAGGAACCCGCGTCGAAGGTGAGACACCGCTTGCGATCATCTTGTTGTAGGCCGTCACGCACCATTCGTACACTATCGGTAATGGCCGTTTATGCTGGGCCGCCACGGTCCACTTCTTGAATTCACGATAATCCGAATTCTCATTTAGGTCCTGGGAGTTCGCGGTGAATGCCGAAGAAAAGACGATCACCAACGCAAAGCCAATAATAAGCGCTCTTGTCATAGTCCTCCTTATCTGTTCGAAGTTGATGCGCGAATAATGTCACGAATCGGCTTGATAGTTCAAGTACGAGCCCGAGACGCTTTCCCCGAGCCCCGCAGAACAGTCTCCGAGCCCGCGGTTACAGTCTCCGAGGTCGCGATTACAGTCTCCGAGCCCGCGGTTACAGTCTCCGAACTCACCGGAACAGTATTCCGTGGCTTCGGGAGCCGCTGTGAGCCCTTCGCGAGGCAGTTTAGGCCTTCGGGAGGAACTTTTTACCGCTTCGTGACGAATTTTATGGGCTTCAGGAGCCGTTGAAAGGCCTTCGTGAGTAATTTTAACCGCTTCGTCAAGAGGTTTGGGGCTTCGTGAGGAACTTTTCGGCCTTCGTGAGCGACTTTCACCGCTTCGTGGGTGACTTATTGTGCTTCGGAACTGGTTTGTACTGCTTCGGGAACCATTTTCACCGCTTCGTGACCGATTTGGACCGCTTCGTGAGGCACTTTTAGGGCTTCGTGAGCAAGTTGCAGTGCTTCGTCTTCGATTTACAAAGTCTAACCATCAATCCCAATAGTCGATAGTGCGATAGATTGCGCTCTCGGGTGCTGTGTTTGCTGGGTTTGAAGGTTGGTGTGCGGTTTCCGCAGGTCGGATTGCGCGGGTTGCAGGCGGCTCTGAGCGAAGCAATATGGCGAGTGCGGCGTTCGGACAAAAGAATGCGCAGCTTGTAAGACAAACTGCGCGGGGCGGAGACTGGTTTGCGAAGAATCGCCGGCGTTTTGCTTAGTCTACCTTTCGAAATTCGAGGCCGCTGATCTGTTTGTATTGCGGCGAATCGGCTCCGTAGACGGATTTGACGTACTTTTTCACCTTCGACGCTCGCTCGCAGATGCCGTCAGTCTCGTTGTAGAGCTTTGCATTCCGTGCTATGCGGGCGTTGCTGAGCGGGGTCGCGGCTGTGATCACCGCAGCGTTGGCGTTGTCCATCGCGATGCGGAGAGTGCTCAGCGTTGTTACCTTGAGGTCGTTCTCGTTGGGGTTGTAGAGCGGGTCTTCGTCGAGCTGCTTTATCATCTGGCCGAACGCTTCGGCGACCTGGACGTAGGAGCGGTGCGAAACGGAGTTTCCTTTGCTTTCGTCCTCGGGCGTTCCGGGATCGTCTTTCGGCAGGGCTTTGGCTCGTGCACCGTGTATCTGGCGATGGAGCGTCTTCACGTTGTCGACCTTGTTCGAGTCGGTCCCGCTCGCCTCGTAGGAGTTCACGATACGCGTCGTCAGCGGCCTGATGCCTTTGTAGATGTTCTCGCGGTCAGCGACCTTTAGCTTCCACGGAGCGACGGCCGCCTGAACATCATCGAGCGACGTTTGCGCGTCCGTGAGAGCCGTGTTCAATGCCGCCAACTCGATCATCGCGTTCGTCGGATCATAGTCCGTCCCGTAACCCGTACAAAACGAGATCATCTGCTGAAAATGCTCGACATTCCGAGCATGCCCTGTTTCTGCCATAACTAAAAAAGCTCCTTTTTAATGTCCATTTCGGACACAAAAGAACCTCAGAAGTGGGCGTCCGAAATTAGGTTTAATTGTATTTTTGAACTCGCTCAATATAGGAGATTTCTCGATTTGATGTCAAGGGGTCGAGACCGGGGTTCAATCATCCTTCGCCGGCTTGCATGATGGGAATGTGAATCTCACCTCTATCTCGCTCAGATCAGTAATCGGGTTTACCTTGACCTCGGGAGTTTCAATAGATGGGACGCTGCTCCTGCTCGCTTTGATCAGCTTTTCTAGTTTTGGACAATTCTCATATTTACCCGAGTAGGTGAAAAACGAACCGAAAATATACCCTTTGTTTCCCTTGAGAAGTCTTAACGAGAACTCGCCTTTTTCGTTCGTCTGCGTGCCGCCGTCAGGATTGTAGTCATTCTCTCTAGGTTTATCTGAATCTTGGTAGAATCGAATGAATGCGTTCGGAACAGGCTTGCCGTCCTCGAAGAGAAGTTTCCCTGTATAGACAACGGTGTCCATCGTGTCGGGAGCGATAATTATTAGACCCGTCTGATGCTCGCCCGGTCCAATACTAATTTCGCTGGCTTCTTCACGACTGGCCTTGTTCGGGTAGAAGAACTTGCCAAAAGGTTGATCGCCGCTCCGTTTTCCTTCCTTGTTTACTGCGATTACATAAGTTCCAGCCGGAACGCTATCAAACTTGAAGACTCCGCCCTCTTTCGTGCAGGTGCCGAGGTATGTGTACGGTGCTAACTTCCCTTGTGCCGGTTGCAGCTCTAAGCAGACGATCGGCACGGGGCGACCATTAGCGTCGAAAATTTTTCCTTCTATTGAGTTATCTATCTCAAAATCGAAGTCAACTTCTTCGTGAGATTTGGGCTTTAACTCGATCTCGACGAAGTCTTTCTTCTCATCGTCATAGCTATGGAGCTTGTAACCAGCTAACTTTTCGGGGCTCAATTTGTACTTGCCTGGTGGCAAGTCATATACCTCGTAGGCGCCGTTTCGATCCGTTCTGAGTTTTATCTCTTTTCCGTTGCCGCGTACCCAGACATAGCGGTCCGTCAACAGCTTATCTTCCTGATACCCACCCTCAACTGCGGTAGTGATCTCCTGGTAGAGCTTTCCCGAAATCCGAGTCTTGCCAAGCACCTTCGGGAGTTTCTCTAGATAGAGCAAGTCGGATGCTCGATACTTTGTTGATCCCGACCGAGAACAAACGTGACCCGTCCAAAGGCCATTCTTATCCGGTTTAGCATCTAGGTACAGCAAGTACTCGTTCCCGACCGATTCCTCGGAAAATGTCCAAACGCAGTCAGCGCCGCCGCCCTGTCGAAAAGGCAGCTCCTGGCCAACTTTCAGCTTGCCCTTAAATACTTTCTCGACGGTAAGTACTGAACGTTTCACATTCCCTACAGAGTATTGGCCTTCATCGGTGTCATCCGGATACTTTTCGATGGAACGCAATTTCAGAACGACAACGTTCGGCGATTCCGCGTAAGCACCGTCAACAGGTCCGGGACCGCCACAGCTACAAGCCTCGGCTTTACCAACAAGCGCGAAGCTAACGACCACGAGTGCCAGAATTGGAAGAATTAGTCTGAACATAGGGTTGATGGTTTTGTTACGCCTTGACGAGCATTGGTTGCCTTGACCCACGGATCGGAGCACCCACACTTCACTCAACGCAAAACTGGACGACAAACTTACACTGCGGCGACGCGGTTGTAGACGGTGTCGCGTTCGACGGGGTCGAAGCCGGCGCGGTGGATCATTTCGATGATCTCTTGTTTGGTCATTTTTACTTCGCCGCCGGATTCGACGGAGTAGCTGTGGGTGAGCTCGCCGCCGTCGGTGATGGTGCCGTCGAGGTCGTTGGCGCCGAAGTGGAGGGCGGTCTGGGCGGTGGCTTTGCCGAGCATGACCCAGTAGGCCTTGATGTGGTCGAAGTTGTCGAGCATCAGGCGTGAGACGGCGATGGTCTTGAGATTGTCGATCGCGTCTGGGCCGGGGAGCGTCGAGAGAGCCGTGCCCGGCGGATAGAACGCGAGCGGGATAAAGCACTGGAAGCCGCCGGTCTTGTCCTGCTGTTCGCGGAGCTTGATGAAGTGGTCGACGCGGTCTTCGATCGATTCGATATGGCCGTAGAGCATCGTGGCATTGGTCTTGAGACCGGCTTGATGAACTTTCCCGGCGAGCTCGAGCCAACGCGGGCCGTCACATTTGTGGTCACAAATTCTGCTGCGCGTCGGTTCGGCAAAGATCTCGGCTCCGCCGCCGGGACACGAATCCATACCCGCGGCTTTCAATTTCTCGATGAGATCCTCGTCCGACATCTTGTAGAACCGTGCGAAGAAATCGAGCTCGACCATGGTCAGGGCCTTCAGATGCAGCTTCGGAAATTCGCGTTTGAGCGACGAGAAAAGATCGGTGTAATACTCGAAAGGCAGCTTGCTGCTGAGTCCACCGACGATGTGCAGTTCCGTTGCACCTTCGGCTACGGCGGTTCGGGCAATGTCAATACCTTCCTGTACAGAGTATGTATACGCGCCTTCTTGCCGCGCACGTTTGTAGAACCCGCAAAACTTACAGTCCGCGACGCAAATGTTGGTGTGGTTGAAGTGGCGGTTGACGTTGTAATACGTCGTCAGCCCGTGCTTCTTGCGGCGGACATGATCGGCCAATTTACCAAGCGCGTTGAGGTCGGTCGTGTTGTATAAAGCCAGCCCCTCATCAAAGGTCAGCCGCTCGCCATCTTCAACTTTGAAGGCGATATCGCGAAGATTCGGGTCCAATGAGAATTGCATATCGATATGCTACGATTCTAGCAAAATTACCGGAAAGTTCTGGTAGAGCTACCAGTTATTAACTCCCGGCCCTCTAATTATGAAATTCGGACAAGTACCAGACCCGGATGCGGTGGATTTCACGATCCCGCCGGACGACAAGGCAACCAAAAGAATCTTTGCGACCGAAAAGGCGACAGAAATGGAGGTTTGGGTCGGGTGTGCTAAGTGGAACAGCAAGGATCTGAAGGGGTTTTATCCGAAGGGTGTCAGGTCAAAGGACGAGCTGCGGTATTACTCGACCCAGTTCAACTGCATCGAGCTGAACGCGACGTTTTACAAGCGCTACTGGGAGAATAACTACACCGCCTGGCGTGAAGGCGTCGAAGACAACTTCAAGTTCTTTCCCAAGTTCAATCAGGGAGTGACTCACTATTCGCGGTTGAAGGAAGTCGATGAGAAGTGCGAGCAGTTTGCTGAGAATATCGTCTTTCTCAAAGAGAAACTCGGCATGCCCTTCCTGCAGATGCACGACAATTTCGGTCCGAAAGAATTCGCGAAGGTCGAGAATTTCGTAACGAACTGCTGGAAATCCGACATCCCGATCGCGATGGAATTTCGAAAGACCGAATGGCATACCGACCCGGACGTTTCGTCGCAGCTATACAACCTGCTTGAAGAATATCGGATTACGAACATCCTCGTCGATACAGCCGGCCGCCGAGATCTGATGCACATGCGGATGACGACTCCGACGCCGTTCATCCGATGGGTCGGAGCGAATCATCCGTCGGACTACGCGCGACTAGACGAATGGGTGGAGCGGCTGGGCAAGTGGAAGAAGCAGGGGATGCGAAAGCTGTACTTCTTCGTCCATCAGAACGTCGAAGAAGAATCCCCACTGCTGAGCGCCTACTTTATTGAGAAGTTGAATAAGAAGCTCGGTACGAAATTGACGATACCAAAGACCGCGAAAGATTTTCCGAGCTAAGCTGATCCGCGAGCGACGAAGACGGCTGCCCCGAAAGATGCAAAAAGGATGATGCTTACAAACGCGTTGGTCGTGAAGAACGCGGCGTTCATCTTTGATAAGTCGTTCGCCTTTACGAGCGTGTGCTGATAGACGAGTAGAAGTGCCACCGCTCCGACACCGATCAACGCGACAACTCCAAGCCCGCTAACTAAATACAACAACAGCAGCACAATGAAAGCCTGAAAATGAAAGAGGCGTGCGATCCAGAGTGAGCGTGCGATGCCGAAACGTGCAGGGATCGAGCGAAGACCCGACTTCTTATCAAATTCGTAATCCTGACACGCATACATCACATCGAACCCGGCGGTCCACATCAATACGAACAGCGAAAGCAATAAAGGCACCTCCGAGTCGATCGCACCGCGAACCGCGATCCATGCGGCGGTCGGCGAGATCGCGAGTGCCCATCCAAGAAGCAGATGGGCGAATGCGGTGAATCGTTTTGCGTATGAATAGCCGAGAACGCTAACAAGTGCGACCGGCGACAGAACGAACGTGAGCCAGTTCAGTGAATAAGCGGCGAGAAGGAAGATGCCGATCGAAACGAAAAGAAAAACCCAGGCGAACTCAACGCTGAGTTTCCCGCTGGGCAGTTCGCGATGCGCGGTACGCGGATTCTGAGCGTCGATCTCGCGGTCGGCGATGCGGTTAAAGGTCATTGCCGCCGATCGTGCACCCACCATCGCCAGCGTGATCCACAACGCCTGCTGCCATGTCGGCAACCCATTCGCCGCCATTACCGCTCCAAGAAATGCAAACGGCAGGGCAAACAGGGTATGCTCGAATTTGATCATTTCGAGCGTCGTTCCAAGTTTTGCGATAAGGCTCGACATCAGCAGAAAACCAAAACCGCAATCTTAACAAATTTCGCCCGCCGATGCCTTCCGGACACGCTCACGACGCCATCACGATCTTGCTCGCCGCTCCGGCCGCAGTCGGGACGTACGTTTTGACGCGAGACTTACCAACGGCGGCGATCGTTGCCGTCGCCTTCATCTTCGCAGGCGTGATGTTCGGGCCTGACCTCGATACGAAGTCGAAACAGTATTCGCGATGGGGTCCGCTGCGGCTGCTCTGGCTGCCCTATCGGACGGTCTTTAAGCACCGCTCGCGTTGGTCGCACGGGCTGATCTTCGGAACGCTATTTCGCGTCGTTTACTTTTTCGGAGTTGCGACCGTGATCACGTTTCTCGCGTTCGCCGCTTACTCATACGCGAGCGCCGGCGATCTTCCAAACATCGCGACATTCACTCGCGGATGGGAATCGCTCGGCAACGCGGCAGGTGCAGAATCGATGCTCCAGATTTTGCTCGCGACGCTCATCGGGATGTGGGCCGGAGCCGCCAGCCACACGCTTACCGACGTCGCGATCACATACATAAAGAGTGGACGCGTTGACGCGTTACTCTGATCACTTACCGGTCCGTGCTTGCGAAAGGCGCAGGGCCTGACGGCGAACCGCATCCGAAATATTCTTATTTTTTGAGAGAGCCGAGAGATCCCTAAGCTGAAGACGCGAGAGAATGTTCATTGCGTTCGCGACCGGCGTACGCGGGTTGCGGGCGAGGTTATGCACGATGACGTAGCTTCGTGCCCATTGGCGATCAGACGCGATCTTCCGAAGGATATCCTCGGGCACAGAACGCATGGCGGCGATCTTTTCGATCTCCTGTTCCGTAATGCGCGGGTTAGCGACGACTGCGCCGGCGACGATCCGGTTTGGATCACGGATGAGGATGTTACGCGCCTCGCGGTCGCCTTTCATAGCGAGTTTGACGCGATCCTTCATTCCCATCTTCATGATCCGGTTTAGGATGGAGATGCGCTCGCTCGGCAGATCGACGCCCTCGTACTTCATTTCGCCAAGGATCTTGTCGACGATGGCTTGGCGGTCGGCCTCGGTCTCTTCGAAAAACTCTTCGATATATTCGAGCCCCATCCAGGAATCGTCGACGTCTGCGTCGGGCGATTCGATCAGCGAGGCGAGGAATAGAGCGTCCTCGACGTCCATTCCCATCCCGTCGAGATCTTTTCCGAATTCCGAATTTTCGATGAATTCCGCCGCCGCTTCCTTGCCCTGTGCGCGAAGCTCGCTGGCGATCTGCTGGGTGCCGCGTTCCTTTTCGAAAAACTCCTTCCTTGTTTCCGACGCTCGCCGATCGGCCTCTGATGTCCGAACTGGATTCTTTAAGATCGCTTCGAGCACAGCGGGTGCCTGAATCAGCAACTGCTGATTTATCGAAAGCAGGTCCAGAACATGGCTGCTCTTCGTTGCCCGAGCGAGCACCGCGATCGAGGCGGGCGGCGTCCGCGGATTCTGAACAACTAGCTCTTGAGCTTTCTCCGATACATTGGCGGTCTCGGCGAAATAGGATAGAGCAGGCAACGGAACAGATTCCGATGCGAGGACATTGGCGAGAATCGTATCGTCCTGCGTTCGGATCGTCGCCTTGGCGTATTCCGCTAGCTCCGTATCGTCCGACGTCGCGAACGTGACTAGCACTTCGATCAAGTCGGCTTCGGGCAGCGGCAGAACACCACGGGCCGCGGCGACCTGTGCGGGACGCGGAGCCTTGCCTTCGATCAACGATGCGACGACCGGGTTTGTAGATACGATCTCGGTGGACATAAGACAGAACAAGGAAGGTATGCCGGACAACAGTCCGGCGGTTACACAGATATTAACATAGGCGTGCGAGGCTTGACGTGAACTCGTCAAAAATCTAACTTTAGACTTTCGCAAGTTTACAAGGGGTTACCGCAAGATTTCTCTCTCGTTATATAATCCTCACAATAGTTTCAAACAATGATCAAAGAAGAACTGCAAAAACTCATCGCCGAAAAGCAGGCATGCATCGGTGTTATTGGGCTAGGCTACGTGGGCCTGCCGTTGATCGTGGAATTTGGCCTTAAGGGCTTTCGCGGGATCGGGTTCGAGGTTGACACCAAGAAATCCGACGAGATCAATGCCGGACGATCATACATCGTCGACGTTTCCGACGAGAAAGTGAAGAAGTGCGTCGAAGCGGGTGTTCTGACCGCAACGACCGATTTCAGCAACCTCGCCGAGTGTGACGTCATCATCATTTGCGTCCCGACTCCGCTTCGTAAGACTAAAGATCCGGACATGTCCTACATCCTCTCGGCCGGCGCCGAGATCCAGAAGCATATGCGGAAGGGACAGTTGATGATCCTCGAATCGACAACCTATCCTGGAACGACCGACGAGGTTCTACAGCCGATGTTCGAGGAGAAGGGATTCAAACTCGACGAAGATTTCCTGCTCGCATTCTCGCCCGAGCGGGTCGATCCGGGCAATCCGCAGTTTCAGACACACAATATTCCGAAGGTTGTCGGCGGCGTGTCGAAAGATTCGACCGAGGTTTCGTCGTTCCTTTATTCGCAGATCGTCGATACCGTTCACAGCGTTTCGTCGGCTCGCGTGGCCGAGGCCTGCAAGCTTTGGGAGAACACTTTCCGAGCGATCAACATCGGCATGGCTAACGAGATGGCGAAGGTTTGTAACGCCCTCGGGATAGATTCGTGGGAGGTTGTACGGGCCGCGGCGACCAAGCCATTCGGGTTTATGCCGTTCTACCCCGGACCCGGTATCGGCGGCCACTGCATCCCTCTCGATCCGCATTACCTTTCGTGGAAGGCACGCCAGCACGGTTTCGATTCGCAGTTCATCTCCCTCGCCGAGCAGATCAATTCCGGAATGCCCGCTTATGTTGTCAAGCTCGTTGCCACGGCCCTGAACGAGGCAAAGAAGGCAGTCAACGGATCGAAAGTACTGATTCTTGGCGTGGCCTACAAAAAGGACATCGACGATATGCGCGAGTCGCCGGCGTTGTCGATTATCGATTTATTGAGATCAAGAGGTGCCGATATCACGTATCACGATCCGTTCGTACCCGAAGTCACGTTCGACCATTCGTACACGATCGGCGCGGGAGATCCGCTCTACAACGCCGAGTTGACGGATGATCTTATAAAGAATTCGGATTGCGTGATCATCTGTACCGATCACTCGACCGTCGACTATCACCGCGTCTGTGAGCTTGCCAGATTGATCGTCGACACGCGAAACGCGCTGAACGAAGACACGCGAAACGGCAGCAAAGCGAAGCTTGTCAGACTCTGAAGTTTAGAGTTGAATCTTCCAGACTTGCCGGGTTACGACCAGAACGCCTCGTCGCGACCCGGTCCCAGCGTACTTGACGCAAAAGTTACTTTTTCTTCTCCATCGGATAGCCCGCGTCACGCCAGGCTCGGGTTCCGCCGAGAAGTGCGAATGAATTAGTTATTCCTGCTTTGTGTAATTCAGATACCAAACTGGCACTGGTGTGTTCGTTTCCTCAGGAACAGTAGGCAATTATCTTCTTGCCTTTTGGGATCTTGTCCAGATTTTGTTTGATCGTATTTGCTTGGACGTTGATCGCGCCGGGAATGTGTTCCAGTTCGAATTGATTCAGCGGATGCGTGTCGATGAACACGGCAGCCTTCGCGTCGAAGTCTTTCTTCGCGTCGGCCAGTGAGATCCTCGGAGCGTCGTGGCCGTCGTCCTGATGCAGATTCGCGTTCACGCGTGCCGGCGTTGATGCCGGGGCGGTGCTCTTTTCCAGGTTTCCATTAGAGCGATTCGTAGCCGTTTCCGCGCAAGCGATCCCGAACGTTGCAAATACCGCCAAGCTAAAATATCCGATCAATTTTTTCATAAACAAACTTTACGCCTCGCCGAACGCCTTCAAGACTTCGTCGGCATGCTTCGACACGTCAACCTTGTCAAAGATCTTGACGATCTTCCCGTCTTCGCCGATCAGAAACGTCTTGCGGAATGTGCCCATATACTTGCGGCCGTACATGCTCTTCTCGCCCCACACGCCGTACTTTTCCACGATCTTCTTGTCTGTATCTGCAAGCAGATCGAACGGGAGCTGGTATTTCGATATGAACTTCTGATGCGACTTTTCATCGTCGATCGAAACGCCGAATACTTTAATGCCCTTTGCGGCGTATACCGCATCCGCATCGCGGAACGAGCACGCTTCTTTTGTGCAGCCGGGCGTGTCGTCCTTCGGATAAAAGTAGAGCACTACCCGCTTGCCCTTAAAATCCGAAAGCTTGACCTTGTTCCCGTCCTGGTCCTTCGCCGTGAAGTCCGGAGCCTTGTTTCCTTCTTTGACCATATCTCACTATTTTGGACGAATGATCGCCGCTATTCAACGACTTAACGCTTCTTTCCGAAATTCCACTTCATACCCGTCGGGACTAAAAGATCGTTTGTCTTAGACGCGCGGAGCGGATCATTGATGAGTCTAGCCGAACCTGATGTGAATAGGCTAAAGGACAGCTTATTCGCGGCAATGTAGAATGGACGTAAAGCGGATGATGGAAATACGAGAGATATTGAATGAAGTCGCTGGTATCGACGGTGAAAAGGCCGTACTTGCTACGGTGGTCGATCTGAAGGGATCCGGGTATCGTCTTCCGGGCGCCCGGATGCTCATCAAAGCGGACGGCGATGCGACTGGGACGGTTTCGGGCGGATGTCTAGAAGCGGACGTGCTTGAGCGAGCGAAGCGTGTGCTCCACACCGGCAGGGCCGAGGTCTTCACCTACGACACGACAACACACGAAGACTCAGTCTTTAGCCTCAACATGGGCTGCCGCGGCGTGCTTCGCGTCCTGATGGAAGCGGTTGATTCGAGCAGCGAAACGATTCGCACCATCCGCTCGGTTTACGAAGATCGGAAGCCCGTCTGCGGGGCAGTCGTAATCCGTTCGGAAGTCGAGTCGCTACCGGTGGGCCTGCGGATGGGTTGCGACATGCAGATCGTGGAGCTTCCGACCATCGCGGACGACCTGCGAACCTTCGGCGATTCGCGGTCTAACTATGAGACTGTCACCTATGACATAGAAGGTGCTTTGATCGAAGCTGCATTCGAGCGAATCGATCCGCCGGTTCAGCTTTACATTTTTGGAGCCGGGGCCGACGCCGTTCCGCTTGCCGAAGTCGCGCACGGGCTCGGATGGGAAGTGAACGTGTGCGATCATCGTCCGGCATTTCTGACGGAGGAAAGGTTTCCAAAGTGTGATGCCTTGATAAGCCTGAATCGCGATGTGGTACCAGAGTGGGACGCCGATGAACTGACCGCATTCGTGCTGATGAATCACAACTATGACCGAGATAAGTCAATGCTGCCGGGAGCGTTGAGGTCGAGGGCGTTCTACGTCGGTGCCCTCGGGCCGAGGAAGCGGACACAGCAAATGCTGAGCGAACTTGGCGATCCATTTACCGCAGAAGAACTCTCGCGGCTGCGGGCTCCGGCGGGCCTCGACATCGGCGGCGACACGCCCGAGGCGATAGCCATATCAATAATCGCGGAAATTCACAGCGTCCTCAAGCATCGCATGGGTGGCCCCTTACGAGACCGTCAGGCTCCGATCTATGACCGAAAATAGAGATGCAAAGATCACAGGCTTACTGCTCGCCGCGGGCGGATCATCGCGCCTCGGACGTCCGAAACAGTTGGTCGAATTCAAGGGCAAAACGCTCATCCGTCGCGCGGCCGAGGAATTGATCGGGGCCGGCTGCACGCCTGTCATTGCTGTACTCGGAGCTGATGTAGAGCGGTCGCAGGAGGCGCTGGAAGATCTCGATGTTGAGGTCACTATCAACGCCTCATGGGAATCCGGCATGGGTTCGTCCATCGCGTGGGGAGTGCGATCGGTTCTCGCGGCCGAATCCGTCCCTGACGCCGTGCTTATCTCGCTCTGCGACCAGCCGCTGGTGACTGCCGAAAAGCTTCAGCCGTTTCTCGAAGCGTTCCGTAGATCTCGCGCCGAGGTGGTAGCGGCCCGCTACAACGACATCACCGGAGTTCCGGCCCTGTTTGCTGCCAACTTGTATCCCGATCTCGCCGCCTTAACCGGCGAAAAAGGCGCCCGGGAAATTATCAGAAATTCCCCGAACGCCCTGACGATCCCGCTGCCGGATGCGGCGATCGATGTGGATACCTTGTCGGACCTTCACCGACTTAGTTAGTACGTTGACTGCGGCGCGGGATGCCGCATCCGGCCGAGGTGAGACGCGACCTCGACACAGGAGCATTCGCTGCCCTTCACTCCCGGATGACTATCCTATACCTGATGGCCATCGAGCCGCCGCCCTTTTCGGCGCCTATGGAAAATTCATACTCGCCGGCCTGAGTCGGCCTTCCGAAAAGATAGATCGCAGTCGAGCTCCCACCTTTACGCTCGCTCTCGAGCGATTTAAGGGCTGAACCCAAGGGCAGAACGCCTATCGAGGTGAACTCAAATCCGCCGATATCTTCGGCGATCGTTTGGGCGTAAACCCGGCCGACAAAACCATCCGGCAACTGCGCCACGTAGTTCGGATTCGCCTCGAACGCACCGATATCCACGTCGCCGACCCTGGCCGCTCCGCGTTGATCGGTTGCGGGCGCACCTGACGAGGCGCCCGCGTTTATTGCCGTCGATGGCTTTGCCCCAGAGTCCAGAAGCGCATGGGTATACACATTGCCGCCGTAGTTCCCCAACGGAGCAAGTCGGGGGTCAAGCGGTTTGGAATCGGTCCCCTTCTGGTCACCCGGCTGGCTAAACACCGCCGAGTACTCGCCAGGATTTCCAATTAGATTGTTTCCCTGGGAGGTAAACGCCGCCTTACCCCCAAGGTCCGGCGTCTGCCTGTTCTTCACGCCGCCAGCGACGATCGTATTTTTAAGGCTGATCGTTGGGTACGGCAACAGCCTCTCAAGAATAATTCCAGACGCACTATCGGGACCGGACGCAAAATTATTCGTGATCGTGCTATTGATCACAGTCACCGTATCGCCGCCGCCTATCCACATTCCGCCACTCGTAGCGTCAGTCCCCGTCGCAGCATTGCCGCTGATCGTCGAGTTCGTGACACTTAGGCTGACCCCGTAGAAGTCGACACCGCCGCTCGTATTCCCCGCTCCGGTAGCGGTGTTATTTGAAATGGTGGTCCTATCGAATGTCGTCTCGCTCTGGGCATTAATCCCGCCGCCGTCCGAACCTTCGTTTCCGGTAACGGTACTGCCGGTGACCGTGAGACGTCCCTCGCTCCCTATTCCACCGCCATAACCTCCGAAAGGGCCCGAGGCCCTGTTTCCGCTGATCAGACTGTCCGATGCGAATAAGTGCGAGGAGGGGTTGATCCTGAGACCGCCTCCTAAGGAGAATCCTTCATTTCCAGCGGATACGACGTTGTTGGAGATCACGCTCCGGGAAAGCCTCAGAGTAACCGTCCCTCCCTCCGTCTCAACACCGGCGCCAGTAGCTACTCCCCCGGCTAGGGGCCCGACGTACGTCCCGACGCCGCCGGTCGAACGATTATTACTGATCGTCGATCCAGTGATCGTCGCTTCGGCTGCCAGGCCCGGCTGGCTGCCCGGAAGTATATATATACCGCCGCCGTGAGCGGGTCCGCCTCGGCCTCCACTATTATTGCCCCCGGTAGAAGAATTATGGCTGATGTTTGAATCGGTGATCGTCAGAGGCCCTATCGCTGCAATGCCTCCGCCTTGTGAAAGACCGGCGAAGATCGAACTATCTCCGCCGGTGGCCGAATTTTGGATCACTGCGGAATTGATCACCGTCAGAGCGTGAAAAGAGTAAACGCCGCCCCCGATTGCTGAGCTGACGAAACCGCCGAGCCCCGTACGATAGCCGGATATTACCTGATTAGAGCGGACTTGCACGGTGTCGAGCGTGAGCGGTCCGGCATTGCTGCGGATGCCGCCGCCGACGGCGCTTTCACCGAAGGGTCCAGCTGCCCCGCGGACGACACCGCCGGATATTGTCATTCGACTTATTGTGGCAGCGCCCGCCGTCTTCGTAAAAATGCGAAACTCCGCGGCGGAAAAGGACCGCGTGATGGTGGTTTGAGACATCCCGAGCCCGTCGATCGTCATATCGCTAGACAGGTCCGGTAAAGGCTGAGTCAAACCGATAGACCCCGCTACGGTGATATTTATCGTATCTGCGCCGGACCCAGCAGCACAGTCGACGCTGCCACCCGTACTATCGAGATTCGCGTTCAATATCGCTTCGCGAAGCGTACAGCTGCCATCGGGCGCCGCAGCGTCGCTCAGACTATTTACCGTGATCACTGCCGCGCTCAAATTGGAACCGTTCGCAAACGACATCATCACGGCAATAGCTGAAAACAGGATCACCGGACAACGGTGAGAGATCTTATTCGATCGGATCGTGCGTAACATTTTCAAACTCCTTTATGTCAATCGATAGAAAAGATAGATCTTCTGCCCTCAACGGCTCGAAACCCGATGGTAAGGAATCACCGATCCGATTGGCAGAAGCGATGCATCGTCGGCCGCGTCAGTTGAGGCGCTCTAAAAAGTAGAACTGCCGAGTGTTAGACAGAACTTCGTTCGTGCCATCCGTAACCCGCACAAAGATCTCGACCGGATTTGGATAGTTGTATGTGGTCGAACACTGAGCATTTGCCGAGCCCGGATTCGTGATGTTGTAGATGGTCGATCCTGATTTGCAGAACCATTCAATGGTGATCGGATCTCCCTCCGGGTCGACCGCGGCAACCTCCATTGAAACCGTTGCTGCATAATCGCCCTCGACGCCGTTGAACAATATGTCGCCGTCATTCAGCTCGCATAGAGTGCCTATTGGGCACCTAACGCCGACCCTTGCGGTTGAGCGGATAGTTACTGCCTGGATGATCGGCGGAAGGTTTATCGCGAGCCGGTCCCATTTGAACCTAAAAACCCTCTCGGTCGTATCGGCAGTTATTTCCTGGTAAACGTTGGTGTAACCGATCCGATCCCAATAGCGAAACTTCGTTTCAGCCCACATTTCGACGGGCAGCGTCGCCGAGTATGGAGGGTCGCACCTGCCGATGTACGTTCCGGATCCAGATGAAATTGTTCCTGGCGAAAACTCCTGGCCACCGACCCGGCAGTGCCACTTCACGGAATAAGCTCCCTGTCCGCCGGCTCCCCATGGGACGTTACCTGTATAGATCCTTATCATGCCGAAGAGAGGCGGGTTATAGTCGGGAAAG
>JADMIO011507095.1_pt1 | contig 22391 bp, 15 predicted proteins | sample 8958161 | NCBI WGS metagenome assembly JADMIO01 (sample SAMN16585339, study PRJNA669376) | soil metagenome | isolation source: Crop rotation soil | place: USA: Cullars Rotation, Alabama | collected 2011 | reverse complement strand
GCCGCGACTTCAAGTCACGTGAATTCCAAGCTTCGGATCCCACTGTGCTGGAAAGAACCGCTCGACGGCATCTCCCGGCCGAGCCATTTCCGCGGGGTCACGACGGCCACGGTCAAGCTGCTCAACATCGTCCACCCCCACCGGCTCATCCTCGGGCGCAAGGACGCGCAGCAGGTCGCGATCCTGCGCAAGCTGGTCGATGACCTTCATTTCGGGGTCGAGCTGGTGACCACGCCGATCGTCCGCGAGGAGGACGGGCTGGCCTGCTCTTCCCGCAACCGCGAGCTCACCGCGACCCAGCGACAGGAGGCGCTCGTCATTTTCCAGGCCCTCGAGAAGGTGCGCCAGATGGCCGCCGCCGGCACGCGGAGCGCGGATCGGCTCGTCGCCGAGGCGACGCACATCCTCTCCCAGCGCCGGCGCGTCCGGATCATCTATGTCGCCCTGGTCGACAATCGGACGATGGAGACGCTGCGCGAAGTCACTCCCGGCCATTGCCTGCTCGCGATCGCCGTCTGGGTCGACGAGATCCGGCTGACGGACAACCTGGACCTCTGATGCCGCCGCGAGCACTGACCGGCGCGGAAAAATCGCGGCTTCGCGGCATCGGCCAGAAGCTGCCCGACGCGATTGAGCTCGGGCGCGCGGGCCTCACGCCCGAATTCGCGGCGGAGATCGCCCGTCTCCTCCGCGCCCGCGAGCTCATCAAGCTTCGCTTCACCGGCGGCCAGGAACGGGCGGGGCGCGCGGAGCTCTGCCGGCAGATCGAGACGCTGGGCGACTGCACCTGCGTCGGATCGGTCGGGCACACGGCGCTTTTTTGGCGTGAACCGGATACGGGCACCGGCCTGCTGGCCCGCCCCGCTTGACTGTCAGTCCGAATCGTCGAGAATTGTCGTCCCCCGGCACACCCGTCACGGTCCATTCCGGTCCGAGGGCGCCGACAACCCACCCCCGAACCGATGAAGCCGCTTCTTCGATCCGTTGCGCCCGCCGGCCTGGCGATGGTGCTCCTCGTTATCACCTCCCGTGCGCAGCAGGCGGCGGGCGTCATCCCCGGCCTGACTACGTCGGAAGTTGCGGCGCTCTCGACCACGCTTGACCAGGGCGTCGCCGGGCCGCTGATGGCGGTAATCGACGGCCGCACCGCCCTCACCCAGGCCTCGCTCAAGTTCCCGCGGGACCCGGCGGCCGTCGCCGCCGCCGTCGAGGCCCTCGCTTCCGCGGAGGCCAAGCTCGCCGCGGGGCGCGCGGAGGCTTTCGCGCGGATCCAGCGCTCCTCCAGCAAACTCACCCCCGCGCAGGTGCAGAGCCTCGCGGATCGCGCCACCCGGGGCGTGATTGGGACGACCTCGCAGGCGACGCTGCGGACCGCCGGCCGCGCCCAATCGATCGACTACGGCCCATTCCTTTCCGCCACCATCATCGCAAAGCAGCCCCTGGGCAATACGACCAACAAGGGCATCGCCATCAAGGTTGGCCCGAACGGCGAGGGAACGATGCTTTTCGATGCCGACCTGATGCGCTGGTCGGCCGGTTGGACGGAGGGTTTCCTGAACCTCAACGGCGTCGCCTTCGACGGCGTGCACGGACTCAACCCGGGCCCGGCGGGGCGCATCGGATTCGCGACCGCACCCGTCCCCGGCTGGACGAGCGGAACGGGGACCCCGAGCTTCACCGACCCGCGGGACCGGCCCATCGGGCGGATACCGACGGCGACCGCAAAATATCGCGGCCTGTATCTCCAGGGCGACCGGGTCGTCATCTCCTACACCGTGGGCGACACCGAGGTGCTGGAATCCCCGGGCTACGCCACGCTCCCGAACGGCACGCCGATATTCACCCGCACTTTCAAGATCGGGCCAAGCACCGTGCAGCGTTCCGTCCTCGTGGCCGACGTCACGCCCACGACCGAGCCGGTGGCCGGCGCGGCGGCGGTCGATGGACCGGCCATGGGCATCGTGCGGCTGCCCGCCACCACGGAATCGCGAACGATCGCCGGCTTGATCGGCGCCCCCGCGGACGCGCGCTTTGAAGTGCTGGCGGCCGGCCGGCTGGCCCTGCGGCTCCCGGCCCTGCCGGAAGGCGCCTCGTTCACCCTCGCCGTCGCCAATCTCGCCCCGGCGGAGCAGCCGGCCTTCGGCGCCTGGCTGAAAGCGCCCTTCCCCGCCACGGACCTCGCGACCGCGAAGTCCGGGGGTCCGGCGCGATGGACGGGAAAGATCGTCACCAAGGGGCAGCTCGCCGCCAGCACCACGCCGGACGGCGCTTACGCCGTGGATACCATCACCGCCCCGGAGGAGAACCCCTACCACGCGTGGATGCGGTTCGGGGGGTTCGATTTCTTCGCCGACGGGCATCGCGCGGCGATCACCACGTGGAGCGGCGACGTCTGGGTGGTCTCGGGCATCGACGACAAGCTGGAGTCCATCACCTGGAAACGCTACGCCACGGGACTCTTCCAGCCGCTCGGGCTGCGGATCGTGAAGGACGAGGTCTATGTCCTCGGGCGCGACCAGATTACCCGGCTCAAGGACCTGAATGGCGACGGCGAGGCCGACTTCTATGAGTGCTTCAACAATGATGTGATCGTCTCACCGTCGTTCCACGAGTTCGCCCTCGACCTGCAGACCGACCGCGCGGGCAACTTTTATTTCGCCAAGGGCGGGGCCGTCGCCCCCGGCGGCCGCGGTTGGCAGACCACCACGCCCCACACCGGGACGGTTCTCCGCGTCTCGGCCGACGGCTCAAAGCTGGACATCTTTGCCACCGGCGTCCGCGCCCCGAACGGACTGGGCATGGGCCCGAATGACGAGCTCACCCTCGCCGACAACGAGGGCACATGGACGCCGACCAACCGGCTCAACCTCGTCAAGCAGGGCGATTTCCTCGGCGTGGTCGACCTCGCCCAGCGGGCCACTCCGCCGGACAACTACGGCAACCCGATCCTGTGGACGCCCCACGGTTCGATCGACAACTCCGGCGGCGGCCAGGCGTGGGTTCCGAACGACACGCGCTGGGGCCCATTTGGCGGCAGCATCGCCTACACCTCCTACGGCAAATCGTCGCTGTTCCTCGTCATGCGCGAAGTCGTCGGCGGCCTCAACCAGGGCGGCGTCGTCCGCTTCCCCCTCAGCGTCGACACCGGCGTGATGCGCGCGCGGTTCAACGCCGTCGATGGCCAGCTTTACCTTTGCGGCCTCAAGGGCTGGCAAACCACCGCGGTTCGTGACGGCGCCTTCCAGCGCGTTCGCTACACCGGCAAGCCCGTGGAGATGCCCTCCGCCCTCCACGTCAAGGCCGGTGGCCTGCAGATCGACTTCGCTGCGCCGCTGGACCAGAAATCGGCCACCGACCTCCAGAACTACTCCGTCGAGCAGTGGAATTACAAATGGACGTCCGCCTACGGCTCGCCCGAATTCTCGGTCGCCAATCCGGACAAGCAGGGCCACGACACCGTCGAGGTCAAGTCGGCCCAGCTCTCCGCCGATCGCCGCACGCTCTTCCTCGAGATCCCGGATATAAAGCCGGTGATGCAGATGCGCGTGAAGTTCCACATCCAGGGCGCGTCCGGCGCCGACATCGACACCGAGATCCATAATACCATCGCCCGCGTGCCCGCGCTGTGACCTTCCTCCACCGCGCGCGCGCTGGGCGGTTGATCCTTTCCACCTGGGCGGGATCGGCCGCGCTCGCCGCCGCCCCGGCCGTCCCCCCCATCCCGCCGGGACCGGCGAACAGCCAGCCCGGCGTCAGCATCGCCTTCACGTCGCTCGGGAGCGGCGCCAGGGATTTCCGCCACGACCGCCTGCTCGCGCTCGCCGTCCCCGCAGGAACCCCGCCGACTTCGCTTCTCCCCGCCGGCGCCTTCCGCGCAGAGATCGAGGCCGACCTCGCCGTGCCGCTTCGGGGCGATGCCACGTTCTCGTTCGCGGGCACCGGCGCGGCAGAGCTCTCGGTGAACGGTCGCGTCGTCTTCTCCGAGGCCGGACCGGTCCTCGGGGGAAAAACAAGCTCAGCCGTGCAGCTGAACAAGGGGGCCAATCATATCCAGGTCCGGTACACCCCCCCGGCGGCCACCGAGGACGCGCGGTTCCGGCTGCTCTGGTCGGGCAAGGACTTCGGCGCCGAGCCACTCCCTCCCACCCTCCTGTCGACCGATGCCGGAGCGCCGGCGCTCCGCGAGGCTGAGCGCATCCGCGCCGGCCGGGAGCTCTTCGCGAGCCTCCATTGTGCCGAATGCCACGATGCCGGCGCGGCCCCGGGCCCCGGGATGCCGGAATTGCTGGAACGTGCGCCCTCCCTGGCCGATGCGCGGGCCCGCTTCCGGCCCGAATGGATCGCGCAGTGGATCCTGGAACCGAAGGCGCAGCGCGCCGGGGCGCGCATGCCGCGGGTGCACTTGGATGCGCCCGGTGATGCCGCCGACATCGCGGCCTATCTCACGTCCATCGGAAATGAACCGGCCGCCGTCACCCCTCCCGCTGCCGCGACCATCAGCGCCGGGGGCCGCTTGTTCGTGGAACTCCGCTGCATTGCGTGCCACACCGAGCCCGGCGAAGCCACGGCCACCGCAGCCGCGGCACGCCTCAGCCTTTCGCTCGTCCCGGCAAAATGGCAGCCCGCTGCGCTCGCGGACTACCTGCGCGATCCGCGGAAATTGAACGAATCCGCCCGGATGCCCGACTTCCATCTCAGCGCGGCCGAGGCGACCCAGCTCGCGGCATACCTGATCGGCAACGCAACGCCCCCCGCTGGTCCGATCGCCGGCAACGCCACGCGCGGCCAGGGGTTATTCAGCCAGTCCTGCCTGCCCTGCCACGCCGCCCCGGTCGCCGGCCCGGCTCGAGCCGCCGGGCGCGCCGGGGGACCGCCGTCCCTCCAGGACCTCCTCGCGCGCAACTGGGAACGCGGTTGCCTCGGCGCAGACGCGGGCGCGCGCGGCGCCGCGCCCGATTTCGGCCTCGACGCCGCGCAGCGCGACGCCCTCCGCGCCTTCGCCGCGGCCGGCGCGGCCTCGCTCCGCCAGGACGCGCCCGTCGAATCCGCCGCGCGCGCGTTTGCCGCCCTGCGGTGCGCGGCCTGCCACGACCGGGACGGCCGCCCGGCGGGGTTCGCCTCGCTCGGCGCCGCGGCTCACGCGCTTGAGCTAAAGTTCGCCGCCGCGAACCGCGACGAGGCGGAGGCGCAGTCCGTCGAGGAGAATCCCCCGTCGCTCACGTGGGCCGGCGAAAAGCTCAACTCCCCCTGGCTGAGGCAGCAGGTCGCCGGCGACCTGAAGGCGCGCGCGCGGCCCTGGCTCAAGGTCCGGATGCCGGGCTTCGGTCCACGGGCCGATGTGCTGGCCCGCGGGCTCGCGCTCGAGCACGGCGAATTCCCCACCGCCGCGGAATCGCCCCACGAGGTCGACCCCGACCTCGCCGAGACCGGGGCGCGGCTCGCCGGCGCGGATTTCTTCAGCTGCACGACCTGCCACGCGGCGGGATCCACCCCGGCCCTGGCCCCGTTTGGCACCCCCGGGATCAATTTTGCGGTCGTCCCGGACCGGCTTCGCTACGAGTATTACCTGCGCTGGCTGGACAACCCGCAGCGGGTCGACCCCGCGGCGCGGATGCCCAGGTTTACCGGAGAAAATGGAAAGAGCCTTCAAACCGGGATCCTCGACGGCGATGCGCACGCCCAGTGGGACGCGATTCGCGAATACCTTTTCCAAGTGATGATTGCCGAAAACCCCGATCGAAAATGAAAGCCGCCACCCTACCCCGCCTCGCCGCGTTCGCCATTCCCGTGCTCGCGGTCGTCACCGCCGTTACCGCCCAGGTCGCCGCCCCAGCCTCCGCCGGGTCCCGCGACAGCGCGACTGCCCAACCCGCCCCGCGCGCCGCGCGCCCCACCGCGAAGGATACCGAGGTCTGGGAGCCCATTCCCAGGAAGGTGACCCCCGGCCCGGTCGTCGCCGCCCCGCCCCCGGCCGATGCCATCGTGCTCTTCGACGGCAAGAACCTGGACGAGTGGGTCGCGACCGAGACCAGGGCCCCGGCCGCGTGGACGATCGCCGACAACATCCTCACCGTGAACAAGAGCGTCCGGTCCAACATCGAGACGAAGCGCACGTTCAAGAGCTTCCAGCTGCACGTCGAGTGGCGCATCCCGGAGAACATCACCGGCACCGACCAGGCCCGCGGCAACAGCGGCGTGTTTCTCGCGTCCACGGGCAAGGGCGACGCCGGGTACGAGCTCCAGATCCTGGACTCATATGAGAACAAGACCTACGTCAACGGCATGGCCGGAAGCATCTACAAGCAGTTCGCCCCCCTGGTGAATCCCTCGCGCCCCGCCGGCGAATGGAATGTTTACGATGTCGCCTGGACCGCCCCGACGTTCGCCGACGACGGCGCGGTGCGCACCCCGGCGCGCGTCACGGTCTTTTTCAACGGTATCCTTGTCCAGAACAACGTCGAGCTGAAGGGCGAGACCCTGTTTGTCGGCCCCCCGGTGTACAAGAAATACGACACCGCCCCGATCAAGCTGCAGACCCACGGCGACAACAGCCCGCCGATCAGCTTCCGCAACATCTGGGTCCGGGAAAACTGAGCCCCTCGACTCGCGCTCGGGATCCTGAGCCTGGCCGAAGGGGCGCCGGACCCGGTCCACTTCCTACCCCCGTAGGCTGTGCCCAACCCCGGGCCCGGCACCTTGCGGACGTAGCAGCCGCCCGGTGGGGATTCCGAACTGCGAAGTAGCCGGGAGCGTGAGCGACCCGATCACCTCGCTCCCGCTCGGCGCTACTTCATCCGCTCAAGCTCGGCCTGCGCGAAGGCGTACTCGGTGAAAGTCTTCTCGTTCGTGGCCACGCACTGCTCGAAGAAGGAGCGCGCCCCCGCGGTGTCGCCCGCGACCAGGCGCATCGCGCCGATAAAATAGGTGCATTCGCACAGTTGCTCGCTCACCTCGGCTTCCGTCCCCTGGCGCGCGGCGGCGAGCAGCGCCGCTTCGGTGAGCGCGCCTGCCACATACTGGCCGAATCGCTTGGGCCAGCCATCCGGCCACGACCCCACTGTCAGGGCGAGCCGCGGGGCCGCCTCCGGGCGATTCAACCGCCGCAGCGCGAGGTTCCGGTAAATCATCACGTACGGGTAGAAGGCCGAGGCGGTGTCGCCGAGCGCGACAAACGCCTCGTAGTCCGCCACCGCCGCCGGCAGGTCGCCCTGCAGCTGCCGCACTTTCGCCCGTTCGCTGAAGGCGGGTGAGAACTTGGGCTGGAGCTCGATCGCACGGTCCAGATCCGCCGCGGCCAGGCCGTACATCGCCAGGTGGCCGTGCGCGATGCCGCGCATGTAGTGGAATTCCGCCTGGTTCGGCTGCAGCTCGATCGCCTTGTCGAGGTCGGCCACGGCGCCGGTGTAGTCGCCCGCCGGGACGCGCGCCATCCCGCGCCGGAAGTACGCCGCGACGCTCCGCGGCTGCAGCTCGATCGCGCGCGTCAGGTCCAGGATCGCGCCGTCGAAATCCTGGGTCGCCAGCCGGGCCTCGCCGCGCCGGTAGCGCGCCTCGCCCGACTCCGGGCGCAGCAGCACCGTCGTGTCGAAATCAGCCATCGCTCCCGCCGTGTTGCCCGCCGCCAGCCGCAGCGCGCCTCGCCCCTGGTAGGCGTCGGCCGAGCCTGGGTCGACCACGAGCGCCCGTTCAAAATCCGCCAGGGCCCCGGCCGGGTCGCCGGAATCGAATTTCAGCGCCGCGCGCCCGCTGATCGCCTCGGCGAAATTCGGGTTTATCCGCAGCGCCCACTCAAAATCCGCCAGCGCCCCCCGGCCGTCCCCCGCCTTTCTCCGCGCGTTGCCGCGGTCCACGTATGCCGACGGGTCGTCCGACCGCAACGTGATCGCCAGGCCGAAATCCGCGATCGCCTCCGGGTACGCGCCCTTCAGCATCCGCGCATTCCCGCGCGCGCGGTAGGCGTCGGCATAGATCGGCCGCAGCGCCACCGCCCGCCCGTATTCCGCGATGGCCCCGTCCAGGTCGCCCTTCGCCAGCTTCTCGCTGCCCGACGCCAGCAGGTCCTCCGGCGTCTGCGCCCGGATGCCACAAACCGCTGCCAGGAATAGGGCGGCCAACGCCGCGAGCCTCGCTTTCATGCCCGAAAGGCGAAGCGATTTTCCCCCGGGAGTCGAGACGTGGACGCGCCCGCCGCCTCAGTCCCGCGGGGCCAAGCGCGCCAATTCCGCCCAGGCGAGCAGATAGGACGATTGCGTGACCTGGTTGGTCGCCACGGCGCGCCGGAAGAAATCCTGCGCCGCCAAGCTGTCGCCGGCGAGGAGGCGCTTAACCCCGATGAAGAAGAGCGCCTCGCAGGCCTGCGTGTCCAAGTCGCTGGCCTCGCCCATTCCCGCCCGGGAGAGCAGCTCGGCCTCGCTTGCCTTGTCCTCGAGAAAAAGCGCGACCGTTCGCGCCATTCCGTCCTTCCAGCTCGCCGCGATCACGGCCAGCGGGTCCGATGTCCCGGCCTTCTTGGCCCGGAGCAAGGAGAGCCTCAGATAAATGAAACCGTATGGGAAATCCCCGGACGCCGGGTTGGCGATGCCAAGGTAAGCCCGATAATCGTCGGCGGCCGCGCCAAACTCCGCCCGCGCCTGCCGGAGCGTCCCGCGGACCATGCGCAGCTGAGCGACATCCGGCCCCAGCTCAACGGCGCGGTCCAGATCCGTCAGGGCCCCGGCGAGATCCCGGAGCTGGGCGCGCGCCACCCCCCGGCTATAATAAGGTTCAAATGCCTTCGGCTGCATTTCGATCGCACGGTCAAAGTCCCGCAGCGCCGCCGCCAGGTCCGGCTGCTTCGCCTTCGCAATTCCTCGCTGGTAGAAGGCCGCGGCCTGGTCCGGCTCAATCTCGATCGCGCGGTCCAGGTCGGCAATCGCCCCGGCATAGTCCGTGGCGCCGATTTTCGCCGTCGCCCGCGCGTAATAGGTCCCGGCCTGGCCGGGCGCCAATTCGGCCTCCTTGCTGAAATCCGCAATCGCCCCGGCAAAATCGCCTTTGTCGCGCCGGACCAACCCGCGGTCAAAAAATGCGACTGACAGGCCCGGTGCGAGTTCGATGGCGCGGTCGAAGTCGGCCCGGGCGTTATCCAAGTCCCCGGTCTCATACCTAAGCCCGCCGCGCGCGAGATATGCCGGAGCGAGGGTGGGCATCAGCGCCAGGCCTCGGTCCAGGTCGGAGGCTGCGCCGCGGTAGTCGCTCAGCTCCAACTTTGCCTTGCCGCGGTCGAGAAAATAGCTCGCCTCGCCGGGTTTCAGCGCGATCGCGCGGCTGAGGTCGTCGACCGCCCCCGCGGCATCATGCCTTAGCAGCCGTGTCGTGGCGCGATTCCCCAGCGCAACAGCGTCCGCCGGGTTTAGCCCCACCGCCCGGTCGAAATCCGCCAGCGACCCATCCAGGTCCTTGTTGTCGCGCTTGGCCAACCCTCGATTGCTGAGGGCCCCGGGGTCATTCGGATCGATGGCCAGCAGCCGAGTGAAATCCGCGACGGCCCCGGCGGGATCGCCGTTCTTCAGCCTTGCCGCACCCCGATTCCCATAAAAGGCGGGCTCCCCCGGGTTTAGCGCGATCGCCCGATCGTAAGCCGCCAATGCGGCGGAGTAGTCCTCCCGGTCATACTCCAGCAAACCGAGGTTGGCGTACGCGTCGGCCGATGCTGGATTGAGGCCAAGGACGCGATCAAAGTCGGCGCGCGCACCCGCAAAATCCCTTCCCAATCGCCGCAGGATTCCGCGATTGATGTAGGCCGAAGTCATTCTCGGGTCCAACTCGATCGCCTTCGTGTAGTCGGCCGCCGCGGCTTCGACATTGCCAAGGTGATCTTTCGCGCTGCCGAGGTTGAATCGCATCTCCGCCGACCCGGGCTCGAGTTCCGCGGCCTTCGCAAAATCGGGCAACGCCTGCGCCCATCCCGCGGACTTCATCTTAGCCTGACCGCGGTGCGCGTACCAGTAGCCATTTGCCGGGTTCAAGCGCAGTGCCTCGTTAAGGTCGGAGACAGCGCCCGCCTCGTCTCCCCGTTCCGACCGCGCCACTCCTCGTCCCGCCCAGGCATCCGCATCCCCGGGCACGCGCTTCAGCGCCTCGTCGAAATCGGCCATCGCGCCCGCGAAGTCGTCCAGGGCGAGCCTCGCATTGCCGCGAGTCCGGTACGCCGCCGGATACTCCGGATCCAATGCGATGGCCCGGTCCAAGTCTGGCAGTGCCGCCTTGGGATCATCCAAGTTCAGCCGGACCGCCGCACGATTGAAATAGGGCCCCGCATTGCTGCCATCGAGCCGGATCGCGGTGGAAAAGTCGTCGATCGCACCGGCGGAATCCCCCCGGTTGAGCTTGGCCGCCCCGCGGTTGCCAAACCCATCCGCGAATTCCGGCGCCAGCGCCAGCGCCCGGTCGAAGTCGGCGATGGCTCCGTCCAAATCCTCCTGGCGGAAGCGAATAATACCCCGTCCATCGTACGCCGCGGCGTCGTTCGCGTCCAGTTGGAGCGCACGCTCAAAGTCAGCGAGGGCCCCGTCCAGGTTGCCCTGGCCCAGGCGGGCGAAGCCCCGCTTGCGGTTTGCCTCGGGAAGGCTTTCATCGAGCGATATCGCCTGCGCGAAGTCGACCACCGCCCCCGTAAGGTCGTTCCTCGCCACCCGCACGTCCCCCCGCAACGCGTAGACCGCCGCGACGCCAGGCTTGAGCGCGAGGGCGCGTTCATAATCCGCCAGTGCCCCGTCGAAGTCTCGCTGGTGGAATTTCGCCGACCCGCGATTCTGGAAGATACTCGCATCGTTCGGCACCAGGATCGCCGCCCGGTTCAAATCGGACAATGCCCCCTCGTAATTGCCGGCAAGGCCCCGGATCCCGCCGCGACTGGAGAGGTACCCGCCGTTGTCCGGCTCCAGCGCGATCGCCCGGTCGAGGTCCGCGAGCGCGGCGTCGGTCTCGCCTTTTTGGTATCGGGCGAAGGCCCGATTAGCGTAGGCCTTGGCGAGCTTCGGATCCAGCGCCAGCGCGCGATCCAGCTCCGCGAGCCCGCCTTCAAGGTCGCCGCGCGCCAGCTGCACCGTCCCGCGGCCCGCATGGGCCTCCGCGTATTCCGGATTCAATGCGATCGCCCGCTCGAAGTCCGACTTGGCGCCGTTCATGTCGCCCATTTCGGCGCGAACCCGGCCCCGCCGGAAAAACGCCTCCGCCGCATCCGGCCGGAGCGCGATCGCCCGGTCGAGGTCCGCGATCGCCGCCGCGAACTCCCCGCGCTCGTCCTTCGCCTCCCCGGCGGCGATCAGCTCATCGGCAGATTCCGCCGCGGGCGCGGAGGTGACGGCAATGAGCGCGGCGAGAATCACACCCTCCCATTTCATGCCTCCAAGGCAGCCGGCCCCGTCCGGAACCGAACACCGCACACAAATGTTCGCCTCGGCCCCGCCGCGGCTGCTATCAAGCGCCATGCTTTCGGACGGCGAACTCCTGGGGCGCTACCTCGATGACAAAGCCGAGGCCGCGTTCACGGAGCTCGTCCAACGGCACCTCAACGTCGTCTATTTCGCCGCGCTGCGGCGCGTCGGGTTTGACGCGCACCTCGCCCATGACGTGACCCAGCGGGTGTTCATCGACCTGGCGCGGAAGGCCGCCCAGCTGAAAGGACGGCCCAGCCTTGTCGGCTGGCTTCACACCGCCACGCGCTTCGTCGCCGCGGAAACCGTCCGTGGCGAGCAGCGCCGCCGCACCCATGAACACGAGGCCCACGCCATGAATGAACTCACTTCCCCCGCCTTCCAGCCGCCCAGCCGCTTTGATCCAGTCCTCGACGAGGTGCTCGACGTCCTGGCCGAGCGCGACCGCGATGCCGTCCTGCTCCACTTCTTCGAGGGCCGCTCCTTCGTGGAGGTTGGCTCGCAGCTCTCGATCTCCGCCGACGCCGCCCGCATGCGCGTCAACCGCGCCTTGGAGCAGCTGCACGCCGCCCTGGCCAAGCGCGGCGTCGAGTCCACCGCCGCCGTCCTCGCCACGACGCTTTCCGCGCAATCCGGCCTCGCCGCCCCGGCGTCGGTCGCCGGTTCGATCGCTGCCGGTGCGCTGGCCTGCGTCATCCAGCCCAGGGCGCTCGCCGCCGGCAGACCCCTCGTCACCATCCCCGCCGCTGTCGCCGTGCTCACCCTCGGCGTGCTCGCCCTCCGCCCGCGCCCCCCGGCTCCCGCGCCAGCCGCGCCCTCCACCGCGGCCCCTCCCAATGCATCCGCCCCGGTCCCTCCCGCGCAACCGGCCCGGCGCGATGCGTTTTCCTACCTCGAGGTCGCCGTTGCCGAGGGTGTCCCGGCGCCCACGGCGGCGGCAGAACCCGCGTCAGCCCCAGCGGAGCCGGGCAATGCCTTCGCCGCCCTCGCGGCCAACGAAAAGGAAATTCTAAAGACGCTTTGGGCCCATGAAGACGCCTATCCCAGTCGCGCCGGCGCGGTATTCGCCTTCAGCCTTCCGCCCGCCCATCCCCGCTTGGCCGACTTCAACGCCGGGCGAGACTCACTGCAGTCGCGGCAGCTCATCGCGGTCGGCACATCCGTCTCCGGCCTGCCGAACGTCCGGCTTACCCCCGCCGGCAAACAGTTTGTGCGCGCCTGGTCGCAGGACCTGGAAGCCTACCCGCTCGCCTACCCCAATTACGGCCCGACCGAGGCGCCACCGGCGGGCATGCGCTTCTCGGACCTCACTCCCGCGGAGAAGCGGATCCTGCAGCGTCTCGCCGCCCTGGACGCCGCGCATCCACCCGCCCCGGGCGGAGGCAGCTGGGGTTTCAAACAGCCGCCCGTTGGCACCGAAAACATGGCCCAGTTTGAGCGGGGCCTCGCCCTCCTCATTCGGAAAGGGTGGGCCACCCTCGGCGCGAAACAGGGAATCGTCGTCCTCACGGAGTCCGGCCGCGCTTTCTGCGCCAGCCAAGCGGACGACATCGCCGCCTTCCAGGCCCCGTGAGCCGGCTAGCGCCGCGCGGCCGCCGCCATCACCAGGTCGGCCAGTTTTCCCACCTCGCCACCGAGCAGGCCCGCCAGCGCGCCGTAGTCCTTCCCGTCCCAAGGGTCCTCAAATGACCCCCGCCGCTCCGCGACGCGCCGCCCGCTGGCGGGGTCGATCACCTCCACCGTCGCCACAAGCCGCGCGGACGATTTCTCGGCGCCGACCTCGCCCTCGAACCGGCTGACGCGGATAACCGCCTCAAGATCGTACTGCGAGTCGCGCCGCGCCGCTGGCGCGATCCCCGTCGCCGCGCCGATCCGCTCGCGCACCGCCCGTGCGATCGCAAGGTCCACCGGCTCGGACCACCAGCTGCCCTGCTCGTAACGCACCTCCCCGCCCTGCGCCCGGATGGCGAACGCCTTGCCCTGGAGATAACCCGGGATTTCCACCCGCCGCACGAGCAGCCGCGCCGCCGGCGGCCCCGAGGACGATGTCGTCACCGCCGGGGGCGTCAGCGCATAAAACTTCGTCTCGTCCGCCTTCGGCCCGCGGATCACCGCGCAGCCGGTCATCAGGATGGCAATAACGACGTAGCGAAACGCGGAAGCGTTTCGGCCGAAGGCCTTCCGGCCTCCGCGACGGCAGGTGCTCATTTTGCGGGCGCCGCCTTGCGCCCAAGAATCAGTGAATTCGGATTCCGTTCCAGGAACTCGGCCAGCCGCTGGACCGCCAGCGCCGCGTCGGAGAGCTGGCGGAGCGAGGCCGCGACATCCTCCCCCAGCCCGCGCTGGTTCTGCACGAACTTGTCGATCGTCTGCGCGGCCTCGTTGAAGGACTTCAGCGTCACCTGCGCGTCAGCCAGCGTCTTCTGCAATTCCGACCCGTTGGCGGTCAGCTGCGTCTGCGCGCTGGCCAGCAGCGACCTCGCTGACTCCGCGATATCGCTGATGTTCTGGATCGCCGTCTTCAGCTGCCGGTCGCTGGCCAGGGCGTCGATCGTGGCGCCCGTCCGGGTCCACTGGTCCACGACGCCCTTGATATTCAGGTCCCGCAGCTGCCCGCGCGCATCGTCGATCAGCCCCTTCACGTCGTCGGCAATCTTCGGGAAATCGACGCGCGCCAGGCTGCTCACCACCTGGTCCACGTTCGCCTGCAGCTCCGCGATCGATGACGGCACCGAGGGCATCAGCAGGTACTGCCCGTCCTGGTTCGCCGGCGGCGGGCTTTCCTTCGGGTCGGCAAACTCGAGCTCGACGTACAGCAGCCCGGTCGCGAGTCCCTGGATGCCCAGGTGGGCGCGCAACCCCTGGTCGATCATCTTCTTCATCGACTCCCGGTCCGCCACGTCCACGGGGTTGCCCGCGTTGTCAAATATCCGGCTGCGGCTGAATTCGCACACCACCCGCACCACCGCCGCATTCCGGCCATCGTAGCGCACGCTCAGGTCGACCACGCGCCCGATATGCACGCCCCGCAGCTTGACCGGCGAGCCGAGGTCGAGGCCCTGGATCGTCTCGTTGAAATTCACCACGAAGCGCTGCGGCTCGTAGAAAAAATGCACCCCGCCGAACGACAGCAGCGCCACCACGCCGAGCGCGATGGCGACGATGACGAATAAACCAACAATTGTTGGGCTTACCTTGGTCTTCAAAGCTTACGGGGTGACAAGTGACAAGTGACGGGTGACGAGTAAAAACAGTTTGTGGGCATCCTTGCGCGTTCCGGGCAACTTGTCACTCGTCACTTGTCAATCGTCGCCCGCCGCAGGAATTCCGACACGCGCGGATCGGTCGTGTTCAATGCCAGGTCCCGGGGGCGCCCCTCGGCGATGATCCCCTGCGCCGTGCGGTCCAGCATGATCACCCGGTCCGCGATCCCGAAGATCGACGCCAGCTCGTGCGACACCACCACCAGCGTCGTCCCAAAGGTGTCGCGCACGTGCAGGATCAGCTCGTCCATCTTCCGCGAGGTCACCGGGTCCAGCCCCGCCAGCGGCTCGTCGAAAAACACGATCGGCGGGTCCAGCGCCAGGGCCCGCGCCAGCCCCGCCCGCTTCTTCATGCCGCCGCTGATCTCCGAGGGATAATAATCCTCAAACCCCGCCAGCCCCACGTCCGCGAGCTTCATGGAAGCGAGTTCGTCGATCTCGCGGTCCGAGAGCGACGTGTGCAGCTCCAGCGGCAAGGCCACATTCTCGTGCAGGGTCAGCGACGACCAGAGCGCGCCCCCCTGGAACAGCACCCCGAAGGTTTTCAGCGTCTCGCGCCGGCTCGCCGCATCGTGCGCCAGGAAGTCCCGGCCGAAATAGCGCAGCTCCCCCGCGCTCGGGAGGTGCAGCCCCACGAGGTGGCGCAACAGCGTGCTCTTCCCGCACCCGCTTCCGCCGATGATGAAAAACACCTCCGCCGGCTTAACCGTGAACGAGACGTCGCGCAGGATCACGGTCCCGTCGTACCCGCAGGTCAGGCCACGGGCCTCGATGGCAGGCACGGTCGCTCCTGACTCCTGACTCCTGACTCCTGAATTCTCGCCTCCGGTCACCATTTGAGGACGTTGAAAACCACGGCGTACACCGCATCCGAAATAATGATCAGCAGGATCGACAGCACCACGGCCGAGGTCGCGGCCCGGCCCACGCCCTCCGCGCTGCGATCCGCCCGGATGCCGCAGAGGCAGCCCGACAACCCGATCAGCAGCCCGAACGTGAGCGCCTTGATCAGCCCGACCACCGTGTCGGAGAGGTCGACGATCGTCAGCATCTCGACCCAGTACGCCTGCGGCGGGATGTCCAGCACCCCCAGCGCGATCACCATCCCCCCGAAGATGCCGAACGCGTTCGCGTAGAGCACGAGCAGCGGCATCATCACGCCCACCGCCAGCAGCCGCGGAAGGACGAGGAAATCGATCGCCGACACCCCGAGCGTCTCCAGGGCGTCGATCTCCTCGTTCATCTTCATGTTGGCGATGGTCGCCGCAAACGCCGCGCCGGTGCGGCCGGCGATCACGATGCCGGTCATCACCGCGCCCATCTCCCGCACCATGCTGATGCCGACGAGGTCGGCCACGTAGATATCCCCGCCATACTGCCGCAGCACCACCGCTCCCGTGTAGGCCAGCGTCACGCCAACGAGGACGCTGATCAGCCCCACGATCGGCAACGCCATCGCCCCCGCCTGCTGCATTTCCGCGAGGCACTCCCGCAGCCGGAAGCGGCCCGGGCTCCGCGCGGCGCGTCCCGCCGCGATAAAGGCCTCCCCGATGAACCGCGTGAGGTCCCGCCCCATCCGCAGCAACTCCTGCGTCCCCAGCCCGATCCCCGTGATGACCATCGGACCGTGCATGACATGCTCCCGCCGCCCCGGCGCCGGCGCGAACTCCGCCAGCAGGTCCCGGATCTTCTGCGGCAGCCGCTCCTCCGACCAACTCACCCGGGCCTCCCGCGCCCACTCCCTGGCCTCATACAGGAAGAGCAGCAGCGACGAGTCCCACTGCTCCACCGCCTCCGTGTTCGGCCGGATCATCCCGGGAGCCGTCTGCCCCACCGCCTCCCGCCAGTGCGGCCGCTCCCTCGTGATCCGCCAAGTCCCCGCAAGCGCAACCTCCAGCACCCCATCCTGCAGGGTGGCCTCGGCGCGCGCGGGAGTGGACATCGAGCCACGGTAAAGGAGCCGGGAGCCAGGAGTCAGGATGAAACGGAGCAATCCGCCGCTTGCCTCCTGACTCCCGTCTCCTGTCTCCTGACTGCTTTCATGCGATTCCGCACCATCCTTTTCGATTTCGACGGCACGCTCATCGACCACTTCGCCGCCATTCACCGCGCCCACTGCCATACGCTGCGCCACTATGGGCTGCCCGAGCCCACCCTCGCCCAGGTCCGGCGCGTGGTCGGCCGCGGCCTCGAGAGCGCCATCTCCGATCTCGTCGGCCCCGCGCACCAACACATCGCCCCCGAGGCCGCCAAGGTCTACCGCGCCTACTGGCCGACCACGATGCTCGACGATGTCGTGCTCCTCCCCGGCGCCCGCGAGCTCCTCGAATGGCTGCGCGCGAGGAATATCCAGGTCGCCATCTTCACCAACAAGCACGGCCCCTCCTCGCGCACGATTTCCACGCACCTGAAGATCGACGACCTCGTGGCCGCCACCTACGGCGCCCACGACACGCCCTGGCTGAAGCCCGACCTCCGCTTCACCTCCCACGTGCTCGAGCAGCTCAAGGCCGATCCGAAGGCCACCCTGTTCGTCGGCGACTCCCCCTACGATGTCCAAGCCGCCCACAACGCCCAGCTCATCTGCTGGTGCGTGGCCACCGGCACGCACACCGCGCAGGAACTGGAAGCCGCCGGCGCCGATGCGGTATTTCCGTCCCTCGCCGACCTCCAGTCCGAACTCGCGCATCAGTAGGGCGTCCGCTTGCGGACGCCGAACCCCATACGGCCGGCGTCCGCAAGCGGACGCCCTACAAGCTTGTACCGCGCCCCGGGGGCGGTAGCACGAAGACGTGGCTGAGTCGTTAACCGGCGTCCTCGAGCGCATCATTTTCCTCAACGAGGAGACGCACTACACGATTGCCGAGCTCCGCCCCGAGCTGCCGCCGAGGGAAGGCAGCCCGGCCAGCCGCCGGCCGGGCGAAGGACGGCGAGTCGTCACCATCCTCGGCTCCCTTCCGGGCGTGGAATGCGGCGAGACCCTGCACCTGACCGGCGAGTGGACCCGACACGTCGACCACGGCGACCAGTTCAAGATCGCCGGCTTCAAGTCCGAGCTCCCCGCGAGCGTCCATGGCATCCGCAAGTACCTCGGCAGCGGGCTCGTCCCCGGCATCGGGCCGGTCTACGCCGAGAAGATTGTCGACGCCTTCGGCGAGCAGACCTTTCGCATCCTCAGCGAGGAATCCGGCAAGCTGCGCGGCGTGCCCGGCATTGGCAAGAAGCGCGCCACCGCCATCAAGCAGGCGTGGGACGAGAAGCGCGCCGAGCGCGAGATCTACATCTTCCTCCAGACCTACGGCGTCACGCCGGCGCAGTGCGTCCGGATCGTCCGGAAGTACGGCGTGCAGTCCGCCGCCATCCTCCGCGCGGAACCGTACCGGATCGCGCGCGAGATCGACGGCATCGGCTTCAAGACCGCCGATCGCATCGCCATCAACCTCGGCTTCGCCAACGACGCCGCCCCGCGGCTCGACGCCGGCCTCATCTACGCGCTGGAGACGCTCCAGGAGGAGGGCCACGCCGCCTTTCCCGAATCCGATCTCCGCGACTACGCGGCCGGCATGCTCGAATCGACCCGTGAATTCATCGCCGCGCGGCTCGAGGCCATGGTCGCAAATGGAGACTTGGTCAGGAACGTGGGGCGTCCGCTTGCGGACGCCGGTCCCGATCCGCTTGGGCGTCCGCAAGCGGACGCCCTACCTGCGGGAGAGCCGCTGATCCAGCTGCCCGCCGTCGATCGCGCCGAGCGTCGGATCGCCTCGACCGTCGCGCGGCTCGCCGCCGTGTCCTCCGGATTGCCGCCAATCAAGGTCGACGCCGCGGTCGCCTGGGCGGAAAAGCAGGCGGGCTTCGAATTCCACGACCTCCAGCGCCGCGGCCTGCAATCCGCGCTCACCTCCAAGCTGTCGATCCTGACCGGCGGGCCCGGCACCGGGAAAACGACCATCCTCCGCGCCCTCGTCGAGATCCTCCGCGCCAAGAAGGCGCGCGTGCACCTCGCCGCGCCCACCGGCCGCGCCGCCCAGCGGCTCTCCGACGCCGCCCGCGCCCCCGCCTCGACCATCCACCGCCTCCTCAAGTATGACCCGGCCGGCGGCTTCCTCGTCAACGAGTCGTCGCCGCTCGCCACTGATTTCCTCATCGTCGACGAGGCCTCGATGCTCGACACGCGGCTGGCCGGCGCGCTCCTCCAGGCCGTACCCTCCCGCGCTCATCTCCTCCTCGTCGGCGACACCGACCAGCTCCCGAGCGTCGGCGCCGGCGACATCCTCAAGGACTTGATCGCCTCCGAGAAAGCCGGCCATGTCGCCGTGACCCGGCTCTCCGTGATCTACCGCCAGCAGGGCCAGAGCGCCATCGTCACCACCGCCCACGCCGTCAACGCCGGCAACGCCTCCGTGCCGGTCGCGGCCGGAGGCCCTGAGCCCGTCGAACGGGCCCTCGTGGACGATCTCACCTTTATCCCGGCCAACTCCGCCGCCGACTGCGTCGACCAGGTGCTCTCCCTCTGCACCGACTTCATCCCCACGCGGCTCCGCTGGCCCCACCCGATCCGCGACGTGCAGGTGCTCGCCCCAATGCACAAGGGCGAGGCCGGCGTCGCCAACTTCAACGTCCGGCTCCAGGCCGCCCTCAACCCCGCGGGCGCCCGCGGCCTGAAGGCCGGCGCCGAGGAGTTTCGGCCCGGCGACAAGATCATCCAGCTCCGGAACAACTACGACCAGGGCCTTTTCAACGGCGACATCGGGACCGTCATCGCCGTCGATCCCGCCAAGGGCGCGCTGACCGCGGAGTTCGACCGGCAGCGCCATGACCTCGAGCGCGGCGAGGTGCGCGACCTCGCCCTCGCCTATTGCATCAGCATCCACAAGTCCCAGGGCAGCGAGTACCCCGTCGTCATCATCCCCCTCCTCAAGGCCCACTTCATGATGCTGCAGCGAAACCTCCTCTACACCGCCATCACCCGCGGAAAGCGGAAAGTGTTCCTCGTCGGCGACCCCGCCGCCTACGCCATGGCCGTCCGCAACATCGAGGCCAAGCAGCGGATTACCGACCTCCGCCGCAAGATTGCGGCCGGTGACTAGGTAGGGCGTCCGCTTGCGGACGCCGTTCGACGCGGCGTCCGCAAGCGGACGCCCTGCCATTGGACATTCCCGCGTGGCACGAACCACGCGGGTCGCGGTCCATGGCGCGGGATGACACCATCCTGCAGAAAAAACGGGCCCCGCGACAGGCGGCCCGGCCTCTTCGACGCCTTTTCCCGCTGGACCTGCCACGCCACCGGCCACCCCCTCGCCTTTGGCGCGGCCGTGCTCGTCATCCTCGCCTGGGTCGTGACCGGCCCGCTCTTCGGTTACAGCGACACCTGGCAGCTCGTCATCAACACCGGCACGACGATCGTCACCTTCCTGATGGTGTTCCTGATCCAGCACACCCAGAACCGCGACTCGCGCGCCATCCACCTGAAGCTCGACGAGCTCATCCGCGCGGTTAAGCCCGCGCACAACGACCTGCTCGCCGTCGACGAGCTGGGCGAGGAGGAACTCGAGAAGCTCCACGCGCGCTACGTCGGCCTCGCCGCCCGCGCCCGCCGCCGGCTCGCCGGAGCCCGGGCTCGACGGGGCCACGCCGCGCGATAGGGTCGGTCGGGTTGCCCTCGACCGCACCTACGTCGCGTCCCCGCCCCCTCGAGTTCGCCGGCATCGCCGGCCTGCTCGCGCTGGCCGTCTACTTCATCGCCCTCTCGTGGCGCAAGTGGCCCGACCCGATGGTCGATTTCGGCCGCGAGCTCTACACGCCCTGGCGGCTCGCCGACGGGGCTGTCCTCTACCGGGACGTCGACGACTTTTACGGCCCGCTCTCGCAGTACTTCAACGCGCTGCTCTTCCGGCTCGCCGGCCCCGGGATGATGGTCCTCGTGGCCGTCAACCTCGCCATCTACGCCGGCATCCTCGCCTTGCTCTACGCGCTTTTCCGCCGCGCCTGGGGCGCCCTCGCCGCGTTCGCCACCGCTTTCGTATTCGTCTCCGTCTTCAGCTTTTCCCAGCTCTCGCAGATCAGCAATTACAACTACGCCACGCCGTACGCCCACGAGGTGACGCACGGCCTGCTCGTCTGCCTCGCCCTCGCCGCGGCGCTGCTCCGGCTCTGCGATCTGCCCACGCGCGCCCGCGCCTTCACCGCCGGCAGCCTCTTCGGGCTCACCCTGGTCCTGAAGCCGGAGTTCATCGTCGGCGGCAGCGCCCTGACGATCGTCGCCGCTGTCTTCCAGTGGCGCCGCGCCGGCGCGCCGCGCCGCGCGCTCGCCGCCACCTGGGCGGGCGGCGCAGTCCTGCCGACCCTGCTCTTCGCCGCCTACTTTGCCACGAAAGTCTCGCTCGGCGACGCGCTCCACAGCGCCGGGCGCGCCTGGTTGAACGTCGTCGACTCCGCGGGCTACGCCGGCGATCCCGTGCAGAAGCTCTTCCTCGGTTTCGACCAACCGTGGCCCAACCTGCTCGCCCATCTCGTGGCCACGGCCGCCGCCGCCGTCCTCCTCGCCTCGCTTCCGCTCGCCGCCCGCGCCAGCGCCCGGTCCCGCTCCCGATGGATGCAGCTTCTTCCCGGCATCGGCGCCCCGCTGGCCGTCGGGATTATCGGCTGGTTCTGGGTGCCGTGGATCACCTCCGGTCGGTGCCTCCTCGCGCTCACCGGGGCCTACGCCATTTTCAAGGCCAGGTCGCTGCTACGCGGGCCCGCTCTCCAGGCCGCCGCTCCGCGCGAGCTGGCCCAGCTCCTCCTCGCCGTGCTCGGCGCCGCCCTGATGGCCCGGATGCTGCTCAACGGGCGCGTCTTTCAATTCGGTTTCTACCAGGCCGCCATCGCCGCGATGGTCGTCACGGCCGTCATGATCGGCGAAGCCGCCGACTGGACAAAGGCCGCCGGTCGCGGCCGGTCCATCGTCATCGCCGGCACCGCCCTCCTCATCGGCAGCGGCATCGTGCACCTCACGACGCTTTCGCGCAACGTGCTCGCGCTAAAGACCGTTTCGGTGGGCAGCGGCCGCGACCTGTTTTACGGGTTCCCGCAGATGGCCATTACGCCGCGAAGAATCACCGACTATCTCGCCGCGCATCCGACCGGCACCACCCTGCTCGTGCTCCCGCAGGGGCTGATGATCAACTATCTCACCCGCAAGCCGAGCCCGGTCGCGCCCTTCTTCTTCTTTTCCGTCGCCACCGCCAACGGCCGCGAGGCCAGGCTCGTCGAGCAGCTCCAGCGCCATCCGCCCGACTGGGTCGTCCTGAACCGGGACGACCTCCGCGAATACGGCATCGAGCACTACGGCGAAAGCCCCGGCCACGGCCAGCTCCTGATCGAATGGCTGCGCGACAACTACCTCGTCAACGCCGTCGTCGACGAAGACCCCAACGATCCCAATACGATCGGCGCTTACGTCTTCCGGCCGAAGCAGGCCGCTCGGCCATAGTTGAAAGTTGAGGGTTGAAAGTTGAAAGATCAGCCGACCTCCAGCCATGTGCTGCGGTGGGGCGGACCTCGAAATCGAGTGTCTCTCACAGAGAGGGCGAGCCCCCTGAGAAAACCGCGCGGCTTGGAGCCCCGACCTGAGTCGGGGGATCCAACCCGCGCCGGCCTTCGGCTTGAGGCGATCCGTTTCAGAAAAAACCAGGCTCGGCTCGACTCAGCCGGAGGCCGCGGGTGAGCCGGG
>JADMIO010828310.1_pt1 | contig 22393 bp, 19 predicted proteins | sample 8958161 | NCBI WGS metagenome assembly JADMIO01 (sample SAMN16585339, study PRJNA669376) | soil metagenome | isolation source: Crop rotation soil | place: USA: Cullars Rotation, Alabama | collected 2011 | reverse complement strand
CCGCGAGCGCCACACCGGCGAACGCGGCGTCGCCCGCGAGCGCCACACCGGCGAAAGCCTCAGCGAGCGCCACACCGGCGAACGCGGCGTCGCCCGCGAGCGCCACACCGGCGAACGCGGCGTCGCCCGCGAGCGCCTCAGCGAAAGCCTCTGCAAGCGCCTCAGCGAAAGCCTTCGCGAGCGCCTCGCCCCCGAACACCTCAGCGAAAGCTTCCGCGAGCGCCTCGCCGTCGGCGAGCGCTACGGCGAGCGCCTCCGCGACATCGACCACCGGCGCCGCTCCCTCTACCCCCCCGCCCCCCAAGCGGGGGATCGAGGTCTGGCAGGGGCGTACCGGGGTGGCGATGTCGGAATGGAATGCTCGTCAGGCGCGGCGTCTGCACGGCGGCGCTCCGATGCGTCCTGCTGTGGGCGCTGCCTTCGGGCGACCGGGCTCTGCCGGTCCGGCGGGTTCGTCTTTCCGCGGGGCGCCGGGGGCCTCGGGTTCGCCGGCAGCACGGGGTGGCTCGGCTCGCGCCGTTCCGGGTTTCCGTGGCGGGGCTGGGCGCAGCGGCGGTGCTGGGGGCGCGGGCGTCTGGGCGCGGCGTTCTCCAGAGCCGAGTTCGGCTCCCGTCTCCAGCGTCGAGCGCGGCGCGCACAAGCGGGTCGTCAAGATTGAAGGCGGCACGCGCGTGGCGGCTCTCGCGGCCGCGATGGGCGTGAAGGCTCAGGACGTGCTCTTGAAGCTGCTCGGGCTCGGCGCGAAGGGCGTGCATCTCAACTCGACGCTGGATGTCGATACGGCGCAGCTCGTCGCGAGTGAGTTTGACTGGTCCGTCGAGAACGTCGCCGTGACGGACGCGGATCTGGTGAGCCGCGCCCGTTCGGGCATCGGGGCGGGCGAGCGGGTGCGACGCGCGCCCGTGGTCACCGTCATGGGCCACGTCGATCATGGCAAGACGACCCTTCTGGATCGGATCCGGAACGCCAAAGTGGCGGAGGGTGAGGCGGGCGGTATCACGCAGCACCTCGGCGCCTACGTCGCAGAAACGACCGGCGGGAGCGTGACGTTCATCGATACGCCCGGTCACGCGGCGTTCGGCGCGCTGCGCGCTCGCGGTGCGCGCGTGACGGACGTGGTGGTGCTCGTGGTGGCTGCAGACGACGGGCTCATGCCCCAGACGCGCGAGGCCATCGCGCATGCGCGCGAGGCCAAGGTGCCGATCGTGGTGGCGATCAACAAGATCGACCTGCCCGGTGCCGATGCCGCGCGCGTTCGGCGCGAGCTGAGCGAAGCAGGCCTAACGCCCGAGGCTTGGGGCGGCGATACGCTCGTGGCCGAGGTGTCGGCGAAGACGGGCGAGGGCATCGACGACTTGCTGCAGAAGGTGCTGCTGCAGGCGGAGATGTTGGGGCTCGAGGCATCGACGGCAGGCGCCGGCAGCGGCATCGTGATCGAGGCGCGTCTCGACCGAGGGCAAGGGCCCCTGGCCAGCGTGCTCGTGAAAGACGGCACGCTGCACGCTCGCGACGTGGTCGTCGTGGGCGACACCTGGGGCAAGGTGCGGGCCCTGTTCGATGACCGGGGCCGCAGCATCGAGCACGCCGGGCCCTCGACGCCGGTGGTGCTGGTCGGGCTGAAGGAGCTGCCGAAGGCGGGCGACGCGGCGTACGTCGTCAAGGACGTCGCGGCCGCTCAGCAGATCGTGCTGGCGCGTCAAGCCCAGCAGGCCTACCTCGGGGCCCCGCCCGCCAAGGTGGCGCTCACCGATCTATCGAGGGCGCTCGGCCCACGCCCACCCACACTGCACTTCGTCGTGAAGGCAGACACGGGCGGCTCGGTCGAGGCGCTGCGCAGCGTGCTCGGTGGGCTTTCGTCACCCGAGCTCGAGGTGGACCTCGTGCACGCCCGCATCGGTGCCATCACCGAGAGCGACGTGCAACTGGCTGCGGCCGCGTCGGCGATGCTGGTGGGCTTCGGCGTCGATGTGGTGGGGCGTGCCCAGACGCTCGCTCGCCAGCTCGGCGTCGAGATCCGCGAGTATCGACTCATCTATGAGCTCGCCGACGACGTGCAACGCCTGATCGAGCAGACCCTCGCACCTCCGACCGTGGAGCGCGAGATCGGTCGGGCCGAGGTGCGCCAGGTGTTCGCGGCGGGTTCGAACCGTGCCGCGGGCTCGCGCGTGGTCAGCGGCCTGGTGCGGCGGGGTGCGAAGGTCCGCGTCGAGCGCGCGGGCAGCGTGGTGTGGCAAGGCGGCGTGGCGTCGCTGCGTCGCTTCCGCGAGGATGTCCGCGAGGTGCAGATCGGGCTCGACTTCGGCGCCGTGCTCGCCGGCTTCGATCAGTTCGAGGTCGGGGACGTGCTGATCGCCTCCGAAGAAACCAGCACGCGCGCCGCGCCCCGAGCCCTCCTTTCCTGACGCGAGGGCGTCCCGACGCGACGCCCGCCGCCCTCCTCGGCGCCCCGTGCCGCGGGGTCCGCGTCCCTGGCCGAGCCCTCTGAGTGGGTGACGCCGCGGACCGGGCCCCTGCGGGCACGTCGATTGCATCCCCCTGTCCGAAGCATTCATTCGACATGCTTTGGAACGGGGCGAAATGGTCCAGCCCTCCCGCCTGCAACGGCGCTCGTCGAGATTGTCGATCGAGCGCTCCGGCAACGGAAGGATCGGCTGTTCGCTCGCGAAAGGCGACCGGCGCCTCAAAGGAGACCCCAATGATAGTTCGTGATCTGATGCGAAAAGCGCCCGTCAAAGTATCGAGCACCTCGCCCGTGCAGGTGGCCGCACGCCACATGCGCGATGACGACGTCGGCGCCGTCATCGTCGAGGAGGACGGCAAGCCTTATGGCATCGTCACCGATCGCGACATCACCATTCGCGCGGTCGCTCAGGGCCTCAACCCCGAGACGGCGCCCATCGCGAGCATCTGCTCCAGGGAGCTCGCGACCGTATCGCCGGACGCCGATATCGAAAGCGCGATCGCGCTGATGCGCGACAAGGCGCTGCGGCGGATCATGGTCGTCGACGCCGCGCGCGTGCCGCTCGGCATCATCTCGCTCGGCGACCTGACGCTGGCGCGCGGCTCGAGCTCGATCCTGGGCGAGATCAGCGCGGCGCCCGCCAACCACTGAGCCTCACCCGCTGACCCCAGCGCGCCGCGGGCTCCTCGCTTCTCACCGAGCGCTCATGTCGGGCGCCTCATGAGGGGCCTCACGCCGAGGAGCCCTACCGGCTGCGCCTCAGACGAACTGCACCGGGTTCAGGGTCTGCCCCTGAAACTCCTCCTCGACCGCTGCCACGTAGGCGTTCGCTACCGTATCCGCTGGCAGTCCCGCGGCGACCTCCATGCCGAGCTTCTCCAGCGTCTCGGTGACCCAGGGCGGACTCACCGCGTTGACGCGAATTCCTCGCGGCGCCTCCAGCGCCGCGGCGCGCACGAACCCCTCGAGCCCCGCGTTGACCATCGAAACGGCCGCGCTGCCGCGCATCGGGCGCTGGGCGAGGATGCCGCTCGTCAGCGTGACGGAGCCGTGGCTCGCGAGATGCTCGAACGCCGCACGCACCAACCGCACCTGTCCCATCAGCTTGCCGTGCAGCGACCGCTCGAAGTCCGCGTCGCTCAGCTGAGCGAACGGCTTGAACACCGCGCTGCCCGCGCACGACACCAGCGCGTCGATCCCCGAGATCGCCTTGAAGAAAGCGCCGACCGCCGTCGCATCCTCGATGTCGAACGCGGGCTCGCTGTGCCGCGACACGCCGACGATCTCATGCTGACCCGAACGCGCGAGCGCACGCACGACGGCAGCGCCGATGGTGCCCGTCGATCCAACGACCACGATCTTCATGGCAAACACCTCCGCCTGGGGCGAAACGTCCTTCGCCTCCGGTGCGATTGTAGGTGAATGCGGGGAACGTCGACAGAGTCAGATTGCCACGGGCCAGCGCGTCCGTTGCGCGTCAGCCGGCCGCTGCGTGCCCTCCAGCGTGCCCGTCCATCCCGGCACGAGCGTCTGCATCCAGCGCGCGGGCGCGACGATGCCTTCGCGTTCGAAGTGCTGGTGCACGGCCCGGACGTCCCCGCTCGCGTCGGCCGACAAGCGACGGCGCCAGGCCTGCGCCGCCAGCGCCATCAGCCGCATTTCGCGCGCGGCGAACTCCGCTTCCGCGTGCCCGAGTTCGAGCGCAGCGAGGGCGGCGCCGCCACGATGGAGGGCGACTCCCGCCCTCAGGACTCGGGCGTACGGGCTCATCCAGCCCATCCCCTCGCGTTCGATGGCCCAGGCCGCGCGGGCAGCATCCGCGAGCCGGCGCGCGCGGTCTCCGATGCCGTGTTCGAGCTGCGCCAGGGCCGTGCAGCCCAGCGCGTAGAGCACGAGCAGGCGTGTCGGCTGCACACGCCAGAAGCGCAAACGCCGCGCACGCGCGAACAGTTCGAGCGCGAGCGCATGCGCCTGTTCGACGTCGCTCGTGTACAGCTTGATGGTCACGCGCGTCAGCAGTCCATTGAGATACATCAGGTGATCCGCCTGGAAGCCGCCTTCGCCGAGCGCCGCATCGAGCCGGCGCTCGGCCTCTTCCGGCTGGTCACGGGCGAGGTGCAAGCAGCTGCCGGCTCCGATCTCGATGGCCCAGGCGCTGCCCGAATCCGCGCGCGCCACGGCTCGACGCGAGCCCCGTTCATACCAGTCGCTCATGCGCCGCAGCGATCCGAGCATCCACAGGGCCCGCAGCAAGAGGCGCAGCAGGAATCCGTCGCGCTCCTGCGCGAAGTCGGCCGAAGCATCCGCGGGCGAATCGATGACCTGGATCAGGCCGTTCGCCGCCTGGGCGAGCTGCCCGTTGAAGTAGCTGCGTACGGCGGCGGCCGTCTCATACAGCATCTTCGAGCGACCCCCGCCGTCTCGGCAGGCGAGCTGTTCGAGTTGGTCGAGCAGCCGCGCCGTGCGCGGGGCGGCGCGACCCCCCGGCACCGAGGCGAGCATGATGTAGGTCGACAGTGTGCCGATCGAACGGGACGTGTCGCCCGATTTCAGGGCGTAGCGTAGCGCACGCTGGTGAAACAGCACCGACGTCAAGGCATCCGAGCCGCTGGCGCTCTCTGCGAACGCCCCACCGAAGGACCAGCAAGCGTCGGAACGCAGCGCCGGCAGCGAGCGGCTGCCGGACGGCGGCTGAACCACGACGCCGCGCACGCGCAGCGCGAGTTCGTCACGAACTATCGCCAGGATCGAGCCGATCGGTGTCCGGGGTACCCGTAGGCCCAGCTCGCGCAGCACCTGCCGGCTGAGCTCCCTGCCGAGCTCGAGTTGTCCGGAGCGCCAGAGCTGCTGCGCGGTCTGGCAGCGAAAGTAAGCCGCGTCCAGGCCCGTGCTGCCGCGGGCGGCGGCTTCGAGGTGCGGCACCGCCAGCGCGCTGCGCCCAGCCCACTGCCACGACGAGGCCACTCTGACGTGCAGCGCCTGACGGCGTTCGTCCCCGGACTCGAGCAGCTCGAGTGCCGCCTGGAACCAGGTCGCTGCCCCCTCGAACGCCAGCGACCGCAGCGCCGCCTCGCCGGCGCGAAGCGCATGTTCGTACGCTCGCGTCGCGTCCCCTGCTTCGCGATAGTGAATGGCCAGCGCCTCGTCATCGGTGCTGGGTTCCGCTGCGTGTGCGCGCGCGAGGGCGGCGTGCAAGGCGCGCCGTTGCCCAAACTCGAGCCGCGTCACCAGGGCGTCGCGCACGCGCGCGTGATACATTTCGATGCGCCCCTCCTCTCGCGCGGTCTTGGGGCGAATCAGACTGCGGGTCGCCAATCGCGAGAGGCAGAGCTTGAATTGTCCCGGCTCGAGCCGGGCCGCGCTCATGGCTATCCGACGCGGCAGTGGTCGATGGGCGATTGCGATCACGTTGGCCAGGTGCCGCACGTCGGCGTCGAGCGCATCGAGCCGATCACCGATGACATCGTCCAGCGTCAGCGTCCTCGACCCCGCGGCGTCGTCCTCGCGCGTCTCGCGGCGCTGCTGCGCGTGCCGCACCAACTCTTCGAGGAACAGCGGGTGCCCTGCGGCCTCCGCCGCGAGCTGCCGGCTCAGCTCGCCCGAGCACGGGCCATCGTGCAGCGCCGCCGCGAGCGCGGCGGCGTCGTCCAGAGCCAGGCCGGCGATCTCGACGTTGCGCGGAGTGATGTGCAGCGTTCGCTCCAGCGGCGCGGACGCGGCGCCGCCAGCGAGGGGCTCGCGACGAGTGAAGACGAGCGCGAGCCCCGGCGGACTGGGCGCCTGACAGATTCTCGACAGGGCGCGTAGCGCATCGTCGTCTGCCCAGTGCAGATCATCCACCACGAGCAGGCTCGGGGCGCGCGCGGCCAGGCGCGTGAAGAGCGCGCGCAGGCACGAGAAGGCCCGTTCACGCTCGTCCTCGGGCGCTGCCCGATCGGCGGAGGCGCGGGGCATGCGGGCCAGCGCGGGGATGCGCAACAACACCGGGAACAGAAGCGCGAGCAGCGCGGCGTCGGGCGGAAGGACCTCCGCCACTTCCGCCGCCGGCAACCGTTCCAGGTGTCGCGCGACCCCATCCATGATGCCATCCAGCGCGTTGTACGGAATGAGCTCCCGCTCGTGGCAACGTCCTTCGAAGACCAACAGCGCTGGATCGCGTCGCGCGACCTCGGACACGAAGTGGCGAAGCAGCGTCGTTTTCCCGATGCCGGACTCACCGCGGATGACGACGAACGGCGTCCCCTGCGCGCCGCGCTCGAAGGCTTCGAGCAGCTGCGAGAGCTCCGCGCCTCGCCCCACGAACGGAGGCTTCCGCACGGGCTCGAGGCCACGGGCGGGCCGCAGTGCACGCCGACCCAGAAGCAGGTCGCGGGCGCCGTCGAGCGACAGCCGGTGTTCGGGGGCCGGCTCGAGCAGCTTCACGCAGAGGTCATTCAAGTCGCGCGGGATCTCGCGCCGCAGGGTCCGCGGCTCGGCGACGCGACGGTGCTTGGAGGCGAGCACGACGCTGCGCGACCCCGCGATCGGAAGCGTGCCCGTGAGCACCTCGTAGAGCATCACGCCAACCGCATACAGATCGGCTGGCGTGCCCACTGCCGCCGCGTCTACCTACTCCGGTGCCATGTAGGCCGGGGTGCCACTCAGAGTGGATTCGCTCTTGCTCTGCACATCGGCGACCATTCCGAGATCGATGAGGACGACTCGCCCCGCCTGCGTGACCAGAACATTGCGCGGCTTGACGTCGCGATGCACCTTGCCTTCGCCGTGGATCGCGGCGAGGGCGTCCAACAGTTGCAGCAGCGCGCTCCGCAACGTGGCGGCATCGAATGGGTGCCGCGCCTCCAGGGGGCGCACGTCGAGCGGCCGGCGAACGTGCGTGACGAAGTCGCTTCCGTCGATGAGCTCCATGCTGAAGAACCAGAGTCCGTTCGCGCCGAACAGCTCGTCGAGCGCAATCAGATTGCGGTGCTCGAGCCCCGCGAGCGTACGAAACTCGCGCTTGAAGCGGTTGAGCCACTCGGCTTCGGGATGGCGCAGCACCTTGACGGCGACCGGGCAGCGATCCCGCAGGTCGTCCGCTTCGAAGACGACGCCGAACCCGCCTTCACCCAATTTGCGCACCAGACGAAAGCGATCCGCCAGCACCTCGGAGCGGATCGGTGTGATCGAGGGCGCGGCAGCGAGGGCACGCAAGAGCGTGTCGTAGGGTTCGGTGTCGGACTTCATGAGACGTCGCGCCGCGCGCTACTTCACTCCGTCGGAACGAGCCGAGCTTCCTCGGCGCGCCGACGGATCTGCTCCTTCACGAGCTGGAAGCGCTTGCGAAGCCGCACCTGCAGCGCGGCGAGGGTCGCCGGGTCGGCGTCGATGCCCCCGAACACGCGCGCCACCTCGGCCCAGCTCATGCCCCGGTCCACCCGCAGCACGAGAAGCGTCCGATCTTCCATCGACAAGGTGTCGCGGATCGCCCGAATCCCATCGCGCAACGTCGTGCGCAGGTAGGGCAATGTGGAGGAACGGACCGCCTCCACCCGGTCCGCCAGGACACTTTCGTCGAGATGGCGATGGGTGCGGCGCGGCGCACGGAGCAGCCGGCACGCGGCGTGTCGAGCCAACGTATAGAACCAAGTGCGGACGGAACAGGACCCCTCGAATCGATCGAAGTGCAGCCAGAGATCTTCACAGGCCTGGGAGAACGCCTCGCTCGCGTCATCCTCGTTGCCCAGGGCCCGAACGAGGTAGCCGAGGACTTCGGCGCCATAGGTTTCGACGCAAGCCTGCGCCGCGCCGCGTCGATCTCCCCCGGAGCCTCCCCCAGGAAGGGACGCCACCACCCGACCATCGAGCGACATCATCGACACGATACGCTCGAACATTTTTTTTCACAATCCCAGGGAGCCGTCTCTACCTTCCAGGTCAGTGCATGAGGCTGCTCGGCATGGCCGAGTCGTGTCGTGCGAGTGATGCCCGATCGGGCGAGGTTCTTGAACGTCATCGAGAGGACGGACGATGAACGCATGCTGAGAGCGAGCGGCTTGATGTTCTTTACGCTGGCGTTAACGGGGTGCGCCTCGGCCTTTCCCAGCGCAGCGTTCACGCTCGACGGTGGGGCCGCGAGCTACCCCGTCATGCTTTCGAGAACCACCGCTCGCGATCCCGGGCGGCCCGTGCGAGCTGCTGGCGGAACTCATGGTTTCGGCAACCTGATGACCGCCGAAACGCCCGCGCCGAGCGCGCTCCGGGCGCAGGTGCGGGCCGATGAATGGCTGCAGCTCGACAGCGTGCAGTTCGTCGCGTTGGACACGTCGACCTACGTCGTCCGGTTTGGTTCGCCGCACGCCTCCGACCGCATGCTCCTGCTCGAGGCGACCGCGCATCGCACGGAGCCGCGGGGCGATCGTCGACAGACCGTCGGAGCACCGCGATGAGCCAGCGGTCATCGCGGTGGACGGTTCACCTCGCGGCGCTGCCGGTGTCCCTGCTGGTCACGGGCTGCTACGCCACGCAGAACCGCGTGACCCTCGCGCCGCTGGAAACGAAGCGCCCCGTCTCCGCCTCGAGCGCATACGTCGATGCCGACGGCCGCGTGGTTTCGAAAGACCAGTACACGCTGATTCGCCCGTTCACGTTCGAAAGGGCCGTCACCGGCGAGCGCCACTCTGAGACGGTCACCGCCTTGGACGTCGAGCGAGAAATCGATCAGCTGCTCGGCGAGACGCATGCCGACGCGGCGACCCAGGTGACGGTCACCGCCGTCGACTACGACAGCGGCTCACACACGAGTGCCGCCAACTGGAAATGGGCGGGCTGGCTCTTCGAAGCGAACGCGGCGGTGCTGTTCGCCTATGGGGTCACGGCCGACACGCACGACCAGCGAGTGGTGTGCTACGGCGCGGGCGGCGTGGTCGCGGGCATCGGTGTCCTGTCGTATCTCGTCTCGTTCCTCCAGGACGATCCGTCGACGTGGCGATTTCGTGTGGAAGGCCAGCTCGTCGAGAAGCGAGCGGGATCCAACTGAACGCGGACGGTCGCGCTGCCCGCGCGCCGTGGAGACCGAGGCCGTCGTCCCTGCGGCGCCTGAATTCCTTGCCGCGCATGTCGCCCGGGCTGTGCAAAGATAGCCAGACCTGGACGCCATGGCCAATCCGTTCGAAGCCGCGCTCGCGGCTCACCGTCCCGCGCTCTTGCGCCACTGCTATCGCATGCTGGGCTCGTTTGCCGAGGCGGAGGACGCGGTGCAGGAGGCGCTGCTGAACGCCTGGAGGGCGCGAGATAGCTACGCGGGGGCCGCGCCGCTCGGCCATTGGCTGTTCCGCATCGCGACGAACACGTGCCTGAACGCCTGCAAGGGGCGGCGCCGAAGGTCACTGCCGGAGCTCGGGTCGGGGCCGTCGCCTGCCGGCACCAGTGTGGGCGAGGCGTCCGACGAGGAGGGTTGGGTGACGCCCGCTCCGGACGCGGCCCTCGGCCTCGATGCAGCGAGCGCCATCGAAGAGCGCGAGAGCGTCGCCATCGCGTTCGTGGCGTTGCTGCAGCGCTTGCCCGAGCATCAGCGCGCGGCGTTGCTGATGAAGGACGTGCTGGGGTTTTCGACGGAAGAGATCGCGGCGGCGCTCGAGCTGTCCGTGCCGGCAGTGTCTAGCGCGCTCCATCGAGCCCGTTCGGCGATGCCGCTCGCCCGAGCGGTGTCCGCTCGGGAAGAGCCGCCGTCAGAGGTGCTGCGCGAATACGTGCGCTGCTGGGAGATGCGGGACGTGCAGGGGCTGTTGCGCTTGCTGCACCCCGACGTGGTGTTCACGATGCCGCCGTTCGCCGTCTGGTTCCGCGGCGTTGCGGCGGTGGAGCAGTTTCTGGCGGGCGACCGGTTCTCGGCGTTCTGGTCGAGCTCGGTGCGGGTGCTGCCGACGCGGGCGAACGGACAATCGGCCATCGTATTTTACCGCGACGGCGGGACGGTTCGACACTCGATTCAGCTCCTGCGCTGGGACGGAACGCAATTTACGGAGCTCGTGAACCTGATCGGGCCGCCTTTTCTGCATGGGCTGCCGGTTCCCGAAATTTCGACCGAACGGTTTTGCGAGCGGGCGTTGTCTAGAGGGTAGGAGCAATGCCGATGTCAGAAAACCTAGATCCCCAGACCGTTGCCGTGCGCTACCTCGATGCGATGAGCCGTCGAGATTTCGACGAGTTCGAGCGCTGGCTCAGCCCCGACGTCCTGTTCACGGGCCCTGGCGCCACGTTGACTGGCGCGCGCGAGGTCGCCAGCGCCTATCGGCGGCTGAGCTCGGCCCTGATCCGCAACGAGCTCCGGCGCCTGTTCGTCGACGGCAGCGAGGCCTGCATCATTTACGACTTCATCACGGACACGGCCGCGGGCGCCGTGCCGACCGTCGAGTGGCTGAAGATCGAGCAGGGAAAGATCCGCTCGATCTGGCTCGTCACCGACCACGTGCGCTGGCCCAAGGCTCTCGAAGAAATCGGGCGGCGCGCGCAGCTCGCGGCGCGCAGCGCCTAGCGACGCCCCAGGGCGCCGAGGGTCGCGGCAAGACGGTCGCCAACGTCGCGGCACGCCGAGACGTGGCAATTGTCATCACCGCTCGAGTGGGTCGCCGACGGGTCTCCGTTGCCCGTCGGGTCCCTCGGTGGCTACCCTGGCGGGATGGATCCATCCTCTGAACGCGCCGCACTTCGCGGCCGAATCGCCGTGGTTGCTGGCGCTACGCGCGGCGCGGGTCGGGGCATCGCGGTGGCTCTGGGCGAGGCGGGGGCGACCGTGATCTGCACCGGGCGGACGAGCCGCGTCCGGTCCATCCCGTCTGACTATCAACGGAGCGAGACCATCGAGGAGACGGCGGAGCGGGTGACGAGTGCGGGCGGAACGGGCATCGCCGTGCCGGTGGATCACCTGGTGCCCGAAGAAGTGAGCGCGCTGGCGGATCGGGTCCGGCGCGACTTCGGGTCGCTCGATATTCTGGTGAACGACATCTGGGGTGCCGAGACGCTCAAGGGCCCTCCCGCCGAGTGGAATACCCCCATCTGGAAGCACGATCTGGACAAGGGCCTGCGGATCTTGCGCCTCGGCGTCGAGACTCACCTGATCACCTCGAGGTTCCTGCTGCCGTTGTTGATCGAGAAGCGCGGAGGCCTGGTCGTCGAGGTCACCGACGGCACGAGCGAGTACAACGCGTCCAACTATCGCATCTCGGTCTACTATGACCTCGCCAAGATATCCGTGGCGAGGCTCGCGTTCTCTCAGGGCCACGAGCTCGAGCCCTTCGGGGGCACGGCGGTCGCCATCACGCCCGGCTGGATGCGCACCGAGATGATGCTCGATGGCTATGGAGTCACCGAGGACAACTGGCGGGACGCTCTCGACCCAACGCGGGAAGCACGGGGCCTGCCGGTCGCTCCACCCCCGTTCGCGATGTCCGAATCCCCGCGCTTCGTCGGGCGTGCGGTGGCCGCCCTGGCCCTCGATACGAACCGTGCCCGGTGGCATCAGAAGTCCGTGAACTCCGGTCAACTCGCCCACGAATACGGCTTCACCGACCTCGACGGATCCCAACCGGACATCTGGGCGCATATGTGATGCTGGGCGCCTCGGGAGCACCCAGCGCTGCCGCTCACGCTGGTTCGAGCGCGTACACGTTGCACGACTGATCCGCGACGTTCGCGTCGAAGCCGGCCAGCGCGAGCGCCTCGACCGAGTGCCGCACGGCCGCGTCGTTCCGGGTGCCGCCTTCGTTCAGGATCAATCGCACGAGGAGGGTCGCGCCATCGGCCAGCCCGCAAGCGCGAGTGAGTTCGCGGGGCAGGCGCACCGGGCCCGCCTCTGCGGCATTCGGCCGGAAGTTGGCCACCACGACCAGGAGCCGGCCCGACCCCGGCGCGTACCGCGCAAAGGCGTACAGCCAATCCGACGCCCCCGGCGCGCTGCCTGCCCGGTTGCTCGATCGCAGACCCCAGTAGCCGCTGCCCGTGATCGACGGGTGTTGGCAGAGGGCGAGCAGGTCGGCGTAGTACCGGCGCAGCGCCGCTTCGTCACCGTCGAGTTGCCCGCCGTCGTACTCGTGGTCATTCACCCAGCGGGCGAAGCTGGGCATGCGCCAGTAGTCGAAGATGCTGGTGCGACCGTTGTCGCCTTTGAAGCCTGCGACGCCGGCGCCGGGTTCGCCCACTTCCTGTCCGTTCAACACCAGCACCGGGCCCTGGCTGTACAGCAGTTGCAGCGGGGCGAGTTGGTGGGCGGCGCGGCTGCCGCCGAAGCCCGAGTCGCCGGGGCTGGCGTTCGCGACGATGGGGCTCGGAATGCGGCGCTCGTCGTGGTTCTCGAGGTACTCGAGGTAGTGCGGGCGGCTGCGCTCGTCGAGCGCGGCCATCTCGCGCTCATAGGCGTCGACGCCATGGCCCTGATAGATGCGTTTGAGGGCGTTGTACGCCTCCGAGTGGTAGACGGCGTCGAAGCCGGCGTCGATCATCTGGGCCTGCTGATGGACGGGGTCGGCGCTGCCGGGGTAGGGGTAGGACTCGGCGATGAACAACGAAGCGGCGTCGCGCTGGCGGGCTCTGCCGATGAGGTACGCCCAGGCTTCTGCCGGGACGTAGTGGGCGAAGTCGCAGCGGAAGCCGTCGACGCCCTTGCGTTGCCAGAAGGCGACGATGGCGTCGACCATCGTCCAGGTGCGCGGCAGCGGGTCGTAGTGGCCTTGCCGTGTGCGGAAGTCGTAGCCGTAGTTGAGCTTGATGGTCTCGTACCAGATGTTCTCGGTCAGCTCGGACAGGGTGACCCTGGCGTAGTCATCGCCGCCCGTGGCCTTGGGTGTGTGACCCCGGCGGCCGTCTTCGCGCTCGAAGCGGCCGCTGAACACCACGCCCGGCGGGTTCCAGTGAGCGGGTTTCGGCAGGGTCAGCGCGCGCCCCGGCGGCTCGACCAGGTAGTAGAAGTTGTTGGCCGGCGTGAAGAACTGCGTCTGGTCGTCGTGGCGACCGAAGTCGAAGCTCTCGGCGTCGCTCGAGTGGTTGCGGGACACGTGGTTGGGCACGAGATCGATGAGCGCACGCAGGCCCGCCGCGTGGATGCGTCGAACCAGCGCCTCGAACTCCGCCATGCGCCGTTCGGGTTGCACGGCGTAGTCCGGGCACACGTCGACGCAGTCGCGCACGGCGTAGAACGAGCCGGCGCGGCCCTTGATGATGTCGGGGGGGTCCGCGGGCAAACCGATGCTGGAGTAGTCGGTGAGGGTGGCCTGGCGCAGCACGCCCGTCAGCCAGACGTGGGTCACCCCGAGGCGGCCGAGCTCGGCGAGGGCCTTGTCGTTGATGTCAGCGAACTTGCCACAGCCATTCTCGTGAATGTCGCCGTCGACGACATTGGCGCCCCTCGTATTGCCGAAGTAGCGGACGACGAGTTGATAGATGACGGGTTTCATGAGCTCCTTCATGCATTCTCTCGCGACCGAGTCTACACTCGGCCTCTCATGACAGAGGACGTTTCCGCCGTCGGTCAGAGCTCGCGCCCGCCCGTGGTGTGCCCGCACGATGGGGCTTTGCTGCAACCGCGAGGGGCCGAGCACGAGCGTTGCTCGCGCTGCGAGCGAGAGTACCCGGTCGAGGGCGGGGTGTTGCGCTTCATGACCGAAGACGATGCGTTCTACGAGGGCGCCTATCACAACCACGTGCGCTTCGCGCCACGGGGTGAGGCACCCTGGCAGATCTGGCCGCTCTGGCTCATCAATAGCGGCTACCCATGGACCGTTCGAGAGCATGTGCCGGAGGGTAGCCGGGTCGTGGAGCTCGGGTGCGCGGGCGGCGTGAGTTACTTTGGCCGGCGCTATCGAATGATCGGCTGTGACGTGTCACGGTCGTCGTTGCAATCGCTCGCGAGCATCTACTCCACGCTGCTGCAGGTGGACGCCACGAAAAGCATCCCACTCGACAATGACTCGGTGGATGGGATCGTCAGCTCCTATTTCTGGGAGCACGTGGCGCCCGAGCGCAAGCCTACCCTGGCGAGCGAGTGCGCGCGGGTGCTCCGCCCCGGCGGCAAGCTGATTTTCCTGTACGACGTCGAGACGAAAAACCCGCTGATCGGTCACTATGAGCGCAAGAGCCCTGCGCTCTATCGCCAGCTCTTTCTCGAGGCGGACGGTCACGTCGGCTATCAGAGTCTCGAGGACAATCGGCGCATCTTCGGTGCCGCGGGGCTGCGCGTGGTCGAGCACCGCGGACTGGAGAAGACGCCGCTCCAGCCCGCCTCCGTCTACACCAAGCTGGCGGCCTTCGGTGGACCCGCCCAACGGGCGTTCACCTGGGGCCAAGCCCTGGGCCGCAGCCCCCTGTTCTATCCGCACACGGCCCTTTTGCGCACGATCGACACGCTGATCGCCCCCTGGTTGCCCCAGCGCTGGGCCAGAATCGCCCTCACGGTCTGCGAAAAACCAGCGTGATTGCCGCTGGCGCCGCGCCGCGGAGCCACAAATCCGCCGGCAGGCGTCGGCCGGCTGGGGTATCGACGGGCGTGTCGCTCCGGGAGTCGACCGGTAGCCAATCGGCGCTTGCCTCGACGCCTCGCCGCACAGGATGATCCCGGCCGTCAGGAATCAAGAAGGACGTCGAACATGCCCCAGTTAGCCAAAGAGATTCTCGCCCACGCTGCCACGATCGCCCGTGGCCTCGCCATCGATGCCGTGCACGCGAGCCAGAGCGGGCACCTCGGTCTGCCGCTCGGCTGCGCCGAGATCGGCGCCGTGCTTTACGGTCACGAGCTGCGCCATTCGCCCGAACACCCCGAGTGGCTCGACCGCGATCGTTTCGTACTGTCGGCGGGCCATGGCTCGATGTTCCTGTACGCCTGGCTGCACCTCGCGGGCTACGCCGACATTTCGCTCGACGAGATCAAGCGCTTCCGGCAGCTGCACTCGAAGACGCCGGGGCACCCGGAGATCAGCCACGCCCCGAGCGGCGTGGAGACCACGACGGGCCCGCTCGGGCAGGGCGTCGCCAACGCGGTCGGCATGGCCGCGGCGGCGAAGATGGCCGAGGCACGCTTCAACACCAAGGAGCACGCCATCTTCAATCACCACGTGATCGTGCTGGCCGGTGACGGCTGCATGCAGGAGGGCGTCGCGATGGAGGCCCTCGGCTTTGCGGGCCACCAGCAGCTCGATAACCTGATCCTCATCTATGACGCGAACGCCGTCACGCTCGACGCGATGGCCAAGGAAACGCAGAGCGAGGACACGGAGAAGCGGCTCGAGGCCATGGGCTTCGACGTGGACACCGTCGACGGCAACGACCTCGACGTGTTCGCCTCGGCGCTGGTCCGCGCCAAGAAAGCCGGCAGCGGGAAGCCCCAGGCGATCATCGCCAAGACCCTGATCGGCAAGGGCATCCCCGAGGTCGAGGGCACCCAGAAGGCCCACGGCGAAGGCGGCGCCAAGTTCGCGGCGGCGGCGCGCAAGGGCCTCGGCCTGCCCGAGGCGCCCTACTATGTCGCCCCCGAGGTGCGCGCGTACTTCGACGGGCAGAAGAAGATTCTGCGTTCGGAGTACGACGCCTGGACGAAGACGTTCGACGCCTGGAAGGCCAAGAACCCCGAGCTCGCCGCCGAGCTCGCCGTATCCCGCGCCCTCAGCCAAACGCTGGCGCAGGACACGCAGCACAAGACCGCGGACACGAAGACCCTGCTCGCGAGCATTCCGCCGTTCCCCGCCGACACCAAGATCGCCACGCGCAAGGCCGGGCAAGACGTGCTGCAGCCGCTCGCCAAGGTCACCCCGCTGCTGGTCGGCGGCAGCGCCGACCTGTACGGCTCGACCCTCAACTACATCGGCGATCTGAAGACCGGCGACGACGACTTCAAGCCGGGCCATCGCAGCGGCAGGAACATCCGCTTCGGCATCCGCGAGCACGGCATGTGCGCCATCATGAACGGCATCGCGGCGCACGGCATCTTCCGTCCGAGCGGCGCCACCTTCCTCGTCTTCGCCGACTACTGCCGGGCCTCCATTCGCCTCGCCGCGCTCGGCCACCTGCCGGTCATCTACATCTTCACGCACGACAGCGTCGGCGTCGGTGAAGACGGCCCCACGCACCAACCCGTCGAGACGGTGCCAGGTCTGCGCATCATCCCCAACCTCGACGTGATTCGCCCCGCCGACCCCGAAGAGACTGCCGGCGCCTTCGTCGCCGCCCTCGAGCGCACCGACGGCCCCACGCTGCTCGCCCTCTCGCGCCAGGCCGTGCCGCTCCTCAAAGACATCCCGATCGAAACGCGGCGCGAAGGCGCCTTGCTCGGGGGCTACATCGCCAAGAAGGAGACGGCCGCACTCGACCTCATTCTGCTGTCCGCGGGCAGCGAGCTGCAACACGCGCTCGAGGCTGCCAAGCGCCTGGGCCCGGGCACGCGCGTCGTCAGCCTACCGTGCTTCGAACGCTTCGATCGCCAGCCCGCCGCTTACCAGGAGAAGGTCCTCCCCAGGTCCTGCCGGCAGCGCGTCGCCATCGAAGCCAGCGTGTCCTCCACCTGGGCCAAGTACGTGGGCCTCGACGGCGTCGCCATCGGCATCGATCGCTTCGGGCTTTCCGCGCCCGGTAGCGAGGTCATGAAAGAGCTCGGCATCACTGCCGACGCCGTCGTCCAGGCCGCCGAGCGCCTGAAAAAAGCCTGAGTCCATGGTGCGAGCGAAGCGCGAGGTCGAAAACCCTCGCGCTTCGCCGGTCGCTAGCGCTTCGCGAGCGCTGCGATGCGCTCGATGAGCTCGGCCACCACGGGCAGTGATGGATCCGTGTAGGCGCGCTGCTGCTCGGCGGCGTCGAGGGACGCGGCCTTGAGCGTATGGCTCATGCCGTCGATGATCAGCAAGTCCGCGTCGGCGCGCGCCTCGGACAGCAACTGCGCATCGACCACGTCCACTTGAATGTCGGTGGTGCCCTGCACGATGAGCGCCGGCGCTTGCAGGTCTGCCAGCTCCTGCGCGGGATCGTACGCCATCCAGGAGATCAGGTAGGGCTGCACGCTCGGGCGGAAGAGCGCGCCGAGCTCCGCCGCGGACGCCGGCAAATCGACGGTGTTGCCGGCCTCGAGCTGCGTGACGATCGCCTCCGCCTGGGCGAGCAACGGCCCCGTGAGCTGCTTGCCCAGTTGTTCGCGCAGAATGGCGGCGAGCGGTCGCCCGCCGCCGGCGAGGGAAGCGTAGCCGTCGACGGGGACGCTCTCCGCGGCGAGGATGCCGATCAACGCCCCTTCGCTGTGCCCGGCGATGACGACCTGCGACACCCGCTCGTCGGCGCGGAGCTGCCGCAGGAAAAGTGCCGCGTCATCCGCGCCCATCGCAAACCGCAGGGCGTCCTCCGTCGCGGGCGCCGCGGCGCGGCTCGCGGCCACGCCAGCTTTGTCGTAGCGCAGCGCCGCGACGCCGCGCGCGCTCAGACCCTCGGCGAGCAGTCGATAGGTGTCCGTCTGCAGCGCTGCGCCACCGTTGCCATCGCGATCCGTCGGCCCCGAGCCGGCGATGATGAGGACCGCCGGGACGGGACCACACCCCGCCGGCAGCGTCAGGGTGCCGTGCAGTGCGCCGCTGGCATTCGTCACCGCGACGTCTTCGGAGATGCCCTCGGAGGGGCACGTCGCCGGCGGATCGGCGATCGGATCGGCGTCCGTGTTGCCACATGCGCTGGCGAGCGCCAGCACGAGAGCGACTGAAAATGAGCGCATCGCAAACCTCCTCGAAGAGCCAACCCGTGATCCCGAGCTGGCGAATGAGAGTGACGTCGGATCAGGCGAGCGACGCCAGAATGAACTTGGACCCGAACTCGGCGAGCAACACGCCCGCGACGTACAGCGCGATGCGTTTGCCGCCTCGCAGACCCGAGGCCGTGCCGAAGCCTCGATATGACAGAACGATATTCCAGCCCACGGCGGCCAGCCCGAACACGACCATCGCCAGAATGACGGGCGCGGGAGCGGCCCCGGCGCTCGCGGGGGCCCCGGGAATACCCCGCGCAGCGGTGATCGCCGCGATCGGAATGGCGAACAGAACCACCGGCACGCGCGCCACCCCCACCACGCCCAGGAAGTCGATGAAGCGCCCCTGGCGCCCCGCGACGAGCGACGCGAGCCACAGCACCAGCGCCCCGAGCGGCCACGCCACGAGGGCTCGTTGCAGCGACTGCGCCAGACTCCAGGGCGCGTCCGTGCGGTGCAGATCGAGAAAACCATCGAACGTCATGCCCCAGCGCTCGACCGCGATGCCGAGGAGCGAAGCCCCCAGGCCGACCAGCGCGAGTTGCATGGCGCCGAGACACTCCAGGGGATCGAGCAGCACGCGCGCCCAGTGTCGCCGCCCGGGGGCGCCCACCGCAGCGAGCAGTGCTTCCGCCTCGTCGGGCGGAACGGTGCCGTTCTGAACCAGACTCTGAATGCGATCGCGGGTCGTCGTCATAACCCTACCTTCTTGAGTTCCAACGCGGCCTTCTTGGCCGTCATCTTCCCTTGCTCCAGCGCGTCGAGGATGGCGTGCCGCCGCTTCTCGACGCTGCTTTCGGCCTGCTGCAGCCGAGCGAGCACGTCATTGAGCCGGTTGCGCACCGTCGGATAGCTCGTGCCCGTCAGTTCGGCGACGGCCTTGAGGCTGCCGGACGCGCGCACGAAGGCCGTGATGAAGGCCAGTTCGTCCGGAGCGAGCTGCAGCAACGCCGGGATCTCGAATTGCCCTTCGAGCTGCGTATCGCAGGCCTTGCACGACAGCCGCGTGACCTGCAGGTCACGCTGGCAGGCGGGGCAATGGGCCACCATGTTCGCCATGACGAGTTCCAATCTGCGCGCCCGGCGCAATAAAATCAATGTGAGGATCAATTTAATTGAAGTTCGAATCAATTAAATCGATGAGACGCCGATCCGAGCGGGGCTCGGCTTCCCGTCTCCGCCCATACCGAAAAAGGAGCGTCGGAGCGCAGCGCCGGAACGCCGGTCTCGTCGCTACAAGCCTCGAGCCGGGCGCGTTCGCGCGCAGCGGGACTTGTCGGAGAGGAAGGTCGGCGCCGGACGCTCGATTGCACGGCCTTGCGAGCGCTGGAACGCTCGGTTTCCGTCGTACGACAACGCATTCGGCATCGAGCCGCGACGCTATCGTTTTGCGACCCGCTCGATGCAAATGGCGGCGCTCCGGGGCTCGCCCGAGGGGGTCTCCGGAGCTCCAGACCGGGCCCTCGGAGCCGTTCAATCATCTGCTGGGCAAGGGCCGTCGCGGAGGCCGAGTCGCCCGCCCCGGCTATCTGGCAACGGCTGATTGTCCGTAGTAGACAGAGCGACCTCACTCGCCCACTGTGTAGTGAAAATGAGCACTGCCATGAAATCGCTACCCCGCCGGACGTTCCTGCGAGGCGTTGGCGCCGCGGTCGCGCTTCCATTTCTCGACGCCATGTCTCCCGCCCTGGCGGCGACGCCGGCGGCCCCAGTCCGGCTCGCCTTCCTGTACGTGCCGAACGGCATCGACATGAAGAACTGGAACGTCGCGCAGGACGGCGCGCTCGGCGACCTGCCGCGCATTCTCCGGCCACTTCAGGCGTTCCGCGAGGACATGCTGCAGCTCGGCAACCTGACGCACAACGGCGGCCGCGCCTGGCTCGACGGTCCGGGCGACCATGCTCGCTGCTCCGGTTCGTATCTGACGGGCATTCAGGTCAAAAAGAGCACCGTCGACATCAAGTCGAGCATCTCGTGCGATCAGATCATCGCAAACCAGATCGGCGCTCAGACGCGCTTTGCGTCCCTCGAGCTCGGCATGGACGATGCTCGGCAGGCGGGCGATTGCGACTCCGGCTACTCGTGCGCCTATACCAACAACCTGGCCTGGCGCAGCGAGACGCAGCCGTTGCCCCCGATCCTCGATCCGCGTGCGCTGTTCGAGCGTCTGTTCGGTACCGGTGCACGGCTGAGCCCCGAGGACACCGCGCGCAACGCGCGCTACCGGCGCAGCATTCTCGATTTCGTCAGGGCCGATACCAAAGAGCTGCAGGCGACGCTCGGACCCACCGACGTGCGCAAGCTGGATGAATATCTGTCATCGATTCGTGAAGTCGAACGGCAGCTCTTGCGGGCGGAACGGGAGAATGGGGAGGTGACGCCCGGGATGGACAAGCCCTACGGCATCCCGGCCAACTTCGCCGAGCATTTCCAGTTGATGACCGACATGATGACCATCGCGTTCCAGGCGGATCTGACGCGCGTGGTCACGTTCATGCTGACGCGCGAGGGCACCAATCGGTCGTACCGGGAGATCGGCATTGCCGACGGGCACCACGGGGTGACGCACCACAAGAACAACCCGGACATGATGGAGAAGGTGACTCGCATCAACGAGTACCACACCGAGCAACTCGCCGTGTGGCTCGGCAAGCTCAAGTCGATCGAGGATGGTGACCAGACTCTGCTCGATCGTTCGATGATCGTCTATGGCTCGGGGCTCTCCGACGGCAACCGGCACCTGCACGACGACCTGCCCACGCTGCTCGTTGGCCGTGGCGGCAGGGCCATCAAGTCGGGCCGTCGCATCACCTTCCGCAAGGAAACGCCCATGAGCAACCTGCACCTCGCGCTGATGGAGCGGATGGGCGTGTCCGTGCCGAGCTTTGGGGACGCTTCGGGGCGGCTCGACCTCTCGAGCTCAGCCTCCGACGTGTGAGCGCGCGATGCAGGCGACGGAACGTGCTGCAGCACGGCAGCCCCTGGGCATCGCCTTCGATGGCGACCTGAGCAACCGAGTCGACGCGGTGCTCGCCGTGGCGCTGCTGAACGGGCTGTGCGCCAAGGGCGAAGCCCGACGTATCTCGCTGACCGTGTCGAGGCCCAGCTTGAAGGCGGCGCGGCTCGCCGACGTGCTCGCCGAATTCTATCCGACGCAGCCGGAGGGCTTCGGCTTCTCGACGATCGGCATGCCGGCGGGCGTCCCCGCGGACGACGCGCCCGGGCTCGCGGCGATGCTGTCGCGGCGGGCCCCCGATGGCACACCGATGTACACGACGAACATCGCTCGCGCGGTCGACACGGCGGAGAGCAGCGTTCTGATCCGCAACGTGCTGCTCGCTCAGGAAGACGCAAACGCGGCCGTCGTGCTCGCCGGCGCAGCGACGGGCCTCGCCCACCTGCTCGACCTGTACGGCTCGCGCTCGCAGCTCGTCGCGAAGGTCAAGCACCTGGTGGTCGCTGCCGGGGCGTACCCGAGTGGCCCTCCAGAAGCCTCCATCGTGGCCGACGTGGCCGCGGCGCGCCGGCTGTTTGCGCAATGGCCCACGCCGCTCATCGCCGTGGGAACGGAGGTCGGCGAGGCCCTCGCGTATCCCATCTCCCGACTCGACCGAGAGCTGGCCTGGTCGCCGCTGCACCCCGTCGCTGCCGCGTGCCGCTCGCTCGATCCCCTGCCGCGCTCGGCGCCGGGCGCCGCGCTGGCCGCGATGCTGCACGCGGTGCATCCGGAGGCGGCCTTCTTCAAACTCTCCGAGCCTGGCACCATTCGCGTGCTCGATGACGGACGCACCCAATTTACCCCCGGCACGGGCGCGCATCGCTACCTGATCGTCGACCCCGCCGAGCGCGCGCGAGTCAGCGAACGGTTCGCGACGCTGGTGGCTGCCACACCCGCACCGAGGCCCGTGCGCCGCGCCCCCATGATGCCACCCCCCGCGCCGCCCGATGCGGCGGCAGGGCAGAAGACCCCCGACGTGAAGGCCCCATGATGCCATCCCCCGAACCCGCGCGCCGGCGAGCGCGCCCGTGGTTCATCGCGCTCGCCGCGCTCGCCGTCAGCGCTGCCGCATTGCCTCGGGCCTTCGGGCAAGCCGCCTCCGCTTCGAACACGGCGCCGAGCACGGCGGCTCTGGCCGTGCCCCCGAGGACGGTCACGCCCGCGCCCGCGCCGCCGAGGCTTGGGAAAG
>JADMIO011583448.1_pt1 | contig 22394 bp, 16 predicted proteins | sample 8958161 | NCBI WGS metagenome assembly JADMIO01 (sample SAMN16585339, study PRJNA669376) | soil metagenome | isolation source: Crop rotation soil | place: USA: Cullars Rotation, Alabama | collected 2011 | reverse complement strand
TTCCTCCAACTTCAGGCGCAGATAAAAATAAGATCATGGAAGCATTGAATAATTTGACCGCGGGCGGATCAACCGCAGGTGCACGTGGAATCAACCGCGCTTATGATGAAGCTGTGAAGAATTATAATAAGGACGGAAACAACCGTGTGATCCTTTGCACCGATGGAGATTTTAATGTTGGTGTGAGCAGTGATGCCGAATTGCAAAAGCTGATCGAAGAAAAAAGAAAGCCCGGGATTTTTCTTAGTGTGCTTGGATTTGGAATGGGCAACCTGAAAGACAATCATATGGAAACACTTGCTGATAAAGGAAACGGTAATTATGCCTATATCGATAAACCGGAAGAGGCCAAGAAAGTGATGGTGCATGAGATCGGTGGAACACTATATACAATTGCCAAGGATGTGAAGATCCAGATGGAATTTAACCCGATATATGTGAAGGAATACCGCCTGATCGGTTATGAAAACAGGAAACTGAATAATGAAGATTTTGAAAACGATGCCATTGATGCCGGCGACCTTGGCAGCGGACATACGGTAACAGCGCTTTATGAGATCGTTCCCAATCTTGATAAAACGGAACAAGGTGTTTTGGAGTATGATAAGTCAGATATCACACCTTCTAAGCTGGAAGGCGATGAATGGCTTTATGTGAAACTCCGGTATAAATTGCCACAGGAAGACAAAAGCAAGCTGATCATGAAAAAGGTAAGTAAGGATCAATTAGGAAAAGTCACCGATAATTTCTACTTCGCCTCTGGCACTGCAGAATTTGTAATGATGCTGCACCAGTCGAAATATCTTGGCAACGCAGATTACGCTTCTGTTAAAGAGCTCATTTCAAAACATTCGGATAACGATACATTCGGTTACAAAAAGGAATTTCTTGACTTAATTGTGAAAGCAGAAAAATTATCGTCGCAATCACAAGCGAACAAATAATCCGGGTATATTATTGTGTTTCCCTGCAGATGCGGGGAAACATTTTTAGTTACCAGGAAAGATCAGCGTCAATTAATAAGCCGCTTCCTCGCTATGGCTGATCTGAAGCCGGTTCAGCAAATCATTGATCAGCTCAGCGCTCGGACTCAATTGTCCTTTATCAAGCAGTGCGATATCTTCTTTAAGCCCGTTAAGCTCCTTTTGAGCTTCAATATCGCTGTTTAGGTATGCTTCGAAAGCAAGCGATTCCTGTTGGCTCATTTCTTTGTAGTGGTACCTTAAAAAATCAAGTGAAGTGTAATTATGTTTCATGGGCAATGGAATTACGATACAATATTGGTTAAAAATTGCTGTAAAAACGAATATTTCAGGGTCTTATTGTTTCTTCTTTCAAATAAAATGTAAAATTAATATCATCCGTAAATCCTTCATTTTCACTGTATTCAAGGTTCATTCACAGTATTGGAAATAAACCTGATATTCCTATTGATCCCTTCAATCCCGGTGCGGCTTATAGGGGAATTTTTGAAGGTTTTTTTAAATACATCTTCTGTAATCTCAAGCCATTCCTCGGAAGTGAAATTCAACACTTCAGTTAAAGGTTTGAAAGCAGGTTCGTCATTTAATTTACTGAACCGGTTCCATGGGCAAACATCCTGGCATATATCACAACCAAATGCCCAGCCTTCAAACTTATCTGTCATCTGCGCAGGGATTGCATCTTTAAGCTCAATTGTAAAATAGGAGATACATTTGGAGCCATTGATACTTCCATCGCCAATGATTGCGTCGGTTGGGCAAGCATCAACACAAGCCGTGCATGTACCGCAGTAATCCTTTTTAACTGGACAGTCAGGGCTAAGTTCTATATCAAGTATTAATTCAGCTAAAAAGAAAAAAGACCCTTGCTGTTTATTGATCAGATTCGAGTTCTTACCCATCCATCCAAGCCCGCTTTTTTTTGCCCAGGCTTTTTCCAGTACTGGCGCTGAATCGACGAAGGCCCTGCCGTTGACTTCACCCCACGCCGTTCTCAATTCATCCATCAGGGCATAAAGCTTATCTTTTAAGACAATATGATAATCTGTTCCATACGCATAGGTTGAAATTTTGGGTGATGATACCTGTTGCTTTGTTTTAGAATGATAGTTGAACATCAGGCTTACCACAGACCGGGCACCCGGGACGAGCTTACGCGGATCAATTCTTTTTTCGAAATGATTTTCCATATAACCCATCTTCCCATGATATCCTGCATTCAGCCATTGCTCAAGCTTAAATGCTTCTTCCGTTAACTCTTCCGCCTTGCTGATACCGCAAAAGCTAAAGCCATATTCTTTCGCTAAGTTTTTAAGAAATAATGATCGCTCTTCCGGGTTCATAGTTCAGCGGTTCTCCTCGAAGCTGAGGTTGATGGTTTTTGTATTCAGAACAGTGTCTGTTACAGTATGTTTTATACTATCCCACCTGCCTTCGGTTTCTACAAGGAAACATTGGTAATTCTCGATCACCTTGCAAAAACGTTCCCTTACAGTATCTCCTTCTTTCATGCAATAGCTGATATTGGTGCGGCCAAGCTCATTCCCCCAGTAATCAAATTTGTTAAGCGTCCACCAGAGGCTTGGATTGCCTTTTACCTTATCCTCATAATAAGTGATCAGGTAATAAGTGGAATCCATCATCGGCAACTGGCCATAATAAAACAAAGGCCATGGCGGCAGATCTTTCATTTTCATCAGGTCATGCAGGTAGCTGACCTCAATAGGTTTCAGGCTATGATCAACGTAAATGGCAGATTTTAAAAATCCCGGGAAGCTGATGATCAGCGGCAAAGGGAGGGTATCAAAGTTCTTTACAAATGCAGTAAAATTCGCAGGTTGTGATTTCGCAACAGATTCGCTTTGATTATTGCAGGAAAAAAGAACGATGATCAGTTGTAATGAGAATACAAGAATTAATAATTTCCTTGTTGAAAAAGGTTGTTGAATTTCTTTATGAATTTTATGCTGCATTTTCTTTGAGCTCTATATGTCGTGGTAACGTGATGCATGCTGAAGTTTTATCAGATGCAGATTGTTTTGCTTAAATGAGATACTTAAACAGTAATTTATTTTGAGATTAAAAAAGCTGGTTCATCTTAAACGAAGGAAATTTTCCAATATGTTTAAAGGCCTTCTCCGTTGCTTCACGACCCCTTGCCGTGCGGTTAAGAAAACCTTCCTGTATCAGGAACGGTTCATATACTTCTTCAATTGTACCCTCATCTTCACTCACAGCGGTAGCAATGGTTTTTAAACCCACCGGCCCGCCTTTGAATTTTTCGATGATGGTGAATAAGATCTTATTATCCATTTCATCAAGTCCGTTAGCATCCACGTTCAACGCATTCAATGCATATTGTGCAATGGCAAGATCAATGATCCCGTTGTTCTTGATCTGTGCAAAATCACGTGTACGCCGCAACAACGCGTTGGCGATCCTTGGCGTACCGCGGCTTCTGCGTGCTATTTCATACGCGGCCTCCTGTACGATCTTCGTTTTCAGAATATAAGCTGACCGGTTTACGATGGTGGTCATCAATTCTACATCATAATATTCAAGCCTGGAATTAATTCCGAACCTGGCGCGCAGGGGAGAGGTAAGCAAGCCGCTTCGCGTGGTTGCCCCGATAAGCGTAAACGGGTTCAGGCTGATCTGTATCGAGCGCGCATTCGGCCCTGATTCGATCATAATATCAATTTTAAAATCTTCAACCGCGCTGTATAAGTATTCTTCAACAACTGGGCTTAACCGGTGAATTTCATCAATGAATAATACATCACCTTTTTCAAGATTAGAAAGCAAGCCTGCCAGGTCGCCGGGTTTTTCGAGAACAGGGCCTGAAGAGGTCTTGATCGGGCTTCCTAATTCATTGGCAATAATATTTGCAAGGGTTGTTTTTCCAAGTCCCGGCGGGCCATGAAGCAATACATGATCCAGCGCTTCTCCGCGTTGTTTGGCAGCGGCGACAAAAATTTTAAGATTTTCTATGATTTTATCCTGGCCTGTGAAATCATCAAACTGCTGCGGTCTTAACACACGTTCTATTTCATGTTCAGCACTTTTTTGATCAGGCTCTGAATTCAGGTTTGGATTTCGCATTCAGGGACAAAGTTAATTATGCAGCACGAATTATGCATGATGAATTAAGACATATTGCTTATATGGCTTTCATATAGGTAAACAATGTTTTCGTACGCAAAGCTCCCAGGTTTTCCATAAGGCTTAACATTCGTGTGTTGAAATCACCAATCCAGGCGAGCTCCATGAATTCAAGCTGTGGGAGTTTTTTCAGCTCTTTAGCCATGGCATTGATCAGCACGGCATCGATTCCCTTCCGGCGGTATTCCGGCACAATACCGAACATTGAAGATTGCACCTTGGTGATCGGGATCTTTTTTCGTTTAAAGTATAGCAGAATTTTATCCCATAAATTGATATCACCTTCAAGGTCCTCAAACAGCTCATTTAATTCCAGTAATGCGAGAAAAACACCAACTGGACGGTTTCCATCATATGCGAGTAAAAGAAGATCAGGTTCAAGAACCAGCCTTAATGAGCGAAAGATATCGGTTGCCGCTTCTATGGTCACAGGCTTGTAGAAGTCGTGCTCAGCCCAGGCTTCATTGTAAACACGTGCCAGGCTCCTTATAAACTCCTCCTCGTTATTTGAATCATAATGTCTTACCGTTATACTCCCATCTTTTAATGTTCGCTGTGCTATTGCTTCAAAGCGTTCTGAGGGAAACCTGCTGAGGCTTATCGCATAATGATATTGTTCGAATTCTTTCTGATAATTATTTTTTTCAAATAATTCACGGTAATAAGGCGGATTGTAATTCTGGCGATAGGACGGAGTGTCGAAACCATCCACAAGAAGTCCCCAGAACCTGTCGCGTTCACCACAGTTTACAGGAGCCTGTATTTTGTGAATTCCATTCCGTTTTAAAAATTCTTCTGCGGTTTTAAAAAGTACCGAGGCCGCATCCGTATCATCGATACATTCAAAAAAGCCAGCCCCACCTATATGTTCATCTTTAATCGTGTAATAATGAAACGCCGCTATACGGCCACAGGGAACATTATCTTCATCAAGAAGAACCCATCGGATCGATTCGCCTTTTTCAAGAAGTTTATTCTTTTTCCTGTCTAATGCGTTCTCAATATCATTTTCCAGGTATGGAATAAACTCTTCATCATTTTCGTAGACCAGGAAGGGCACACGATGAAAGAGCCTTTTTGTTGCCCTTCCTTTAACTTCTTTAAGGTGAAAAACCGGCATATTATTTCGGAACAGTACCGAGAAGGAGCTCAGATGATTTTACACTTCCATTTGAAATGAGGCTGTCGAGGTTTAGTATCACAGCATCACCTTTAACAGCTTTGAAAAGCAGCGCGTGCGCTATTCCCTGGCTGGTCATGATATCAACGGTAACGGGTGTGTGATCATATTTCTCATCATCATTAACCTGGCCCTTGAACCTGGGCCTGAAGCCGTTTATATACCCGGTAACACCTGTATAGCCAACGCCATTTTCATTTATCTCGTAATAACCTGCATCCTGGTTTTTAAGAAGCAGGTAAATATTCTTGTTTTCAGTGGCATGCGTGGTATCGATCACGAGCTCATCCTTGTAAAAAATATAAAATACAGCGATGGATAAAAAAGTATAAGTCACCGACCAGTTGATCCAGAACGGCATCTTCGCATGATTTGCTTTCCACAGGATGAAACCCAGCCCCAATGATAAAACGAGGATTCCCGCTATACCAATCAGCGTATACTTAATATCATAATATTCAACATTAAGCTTCACAAATTTAAGGTATAAGAGGGAGAGAAAGATCCCGATACACGGCGTTGAAATTGCGCCCAGGCTGAATCGTGACTTTGTTAATTTACGGATTATCCCCCCCGCAATGAGACCTGAAACAATAGCTGCGAACAGCCAGAACATTTTGCTATTTGATAATTCGTTCCACATACAGAACAATTAGTATTTTTGGCCGCAAGTTAATTGATAAAATTAAACAATGAATATCGGTGATAAGATGCCTCCTTTCAGCCTCCTGGAAGTGGACGGGAAACATTGCAATAATTTTGATTATGCAGATAAATATGCCCTTGCGATCATATTTGCAGGAAATCAATGTGAATACGTAAAAGCATACTGGAACCGTATTCTCCGTTTAAAGCAACGTTACGAAGAAGATAACCTGGCGATCTTATGTATAAACAGCAATGATCCTGCCGTTGATCCGGGTGAGAGTTTCGAAAACATGAAAAAAGTCGCCAACGAAACAGGGATTTTTCCAAATTACCTTTTCGACGACGGCAAAGTAATGGCAACCGCATTCGGCGCCAAATGCACTCCTGAAGTATTTCTTTTCAACAGTAAACGGGAGCTTGTATACCATGGCGCCATTGATGATTGCTGGGACAATGAAAATAATGTGACCCGGGTTTATCTTGAAGATGCCATCGAGTACGCGCTGGATGGTATCGAAGTTGACTTCCCGGAAATTCCTGCCAAAGGATGTGATATAAAATAGAAAGCATGAAACTGCTTTACCCGCTTGTCTTATTTCTTTTTGCCTTTCCACACCTTCATGCCCAGATTTATGATCCCATGGATGAAGATTTTCATCATTGGGTTGACCGGGCGGAAATTAAAACCAATAACCTCGATAGCCAGCGTTTGCATAGCAGTGTAAAACCGTATTCATGCGTAGAAGTACTGGAGCTTTTACGTGAGGCTCCAAAGACCCGGATAGACAGTGCAAACTATACCTGGTTTTCAGACCAGGCTTATTTTTATTCAGGCACAGGTAAAAATGACAAACCTGTCCTGAAGTATTTTTATAAACACAAGGCATCTCTTTTTGATATCGATATTGATTATTTGAAATTAAGCATCAATCCATCGTTCAGCTTTTTTGGCGGGATTGAAAAATACAGCCGCGCAGGAAATGATTCATCGCATTCGCTTTATATAAATTCACGTGGCATTGAAATACAAGGGATCCTGGATGATAAAATTTCATTCTATACTTTATTAACCGATAACCAGGTGCGCCTGCCTTTGCAGGAAAGATTGTTTGGCGAACATTATTATGCTCTTCCGGGTGAATCATACTTCAAGAAGTTCAAAGTTACCGGGAATGATTTTTTTCATGCTGAAGCCTATATCGCCGCACCCATTACCCGGCATATCTCTTTCCAGTTCGGAAATTCATCGCAATTCATTGGTAACGGTATCCGCAGCCTGATCCTGTCTGATTTCTCGAAACCGCATCTTTTCCTGAAGATCAATACAAAGGTCTGGAAGTTTAACTATGAGAATCTCTTTTATGAGCTTACTGATTCACCTTTCATTACCGGTGGAAGCCTGTATAATAAGAAATTCGGGGCAACGCATCACCTGAGCTTAAATATTTCATCGCAGTTCAATATCGGGGTATATGAGTCAGTGATTTTCAGGCGTAAGAACAACGCCTATGAGATCACTTACCTGAATCCATTGATTTTTTACCGCGCAGTGGAACATAGCCTGGGAAGCCCTGATAATATTTTGCTGGGCCTTGACTTCAAATGGAATCTCAGGAATAAATTCCAGTTCTATGGCCAGCTTGTTCTTGATGAATTTGAACTTTCTAAAATGCGCGACCAGATTTTGAAGCCTAAGACTGATCCCAGCTGGGGATGGTGGGCAAATAAATTCGGCGTTCAGCTTGGTTTAAAATATATTGATATAGCTAATATCAAAAACCTGGATTTGCAATTTGAATACAATCAGATCAGGCCGTATACCTATTCGTATTATGATCCCGACCTGAGCTATAGCGACTTTAACCAGAGCTTGGCCCATCCTTTAGGAGCAAATCTGCGCGAATACATTTCGACATTAATCTATCAGCCGGTTCCTGGATTAACTATTTCAGCAAAAGCCTTTCTTATTCAAAAAGGCCTGGATTATGATTCTGTTAGTTATGGTGGAGATATGCTTCAGCCCAACAGGCACCGCAAAGGTTTTTACGGAAATGCATTGTTGCAGGGACTACGGGCAGATATCGGTTATGCAGAATTCCTGGCATCCTACAGGATTGCCCAAGGCTTGTTTTTCGAAGTTTCCTATACCTTGCGTAAACAGCAGACAGCGGATATTTCGTTTAATAATAAAAATCAATATATCCTTGTCGGTATCCGCTATAATTCGAAGCGCCGGAATTTCGAATTTTAAAAACTCTTTTTTTTATCCACAGGTTTTTCAAAATGTGAAAAACCAAAACACACGTGGCTCTAGCATCTGCTAAAAATATTTCATTCTGAATAAATTTAGCTCCGTGAAACATTTACTTTTGGAACGAAAGTGTTTCACGCAAACAAATAATCAGCGATACACTGTAAAATTCAGTTCAAGGCGTATAAAGAATGGGAAAGATTATCAGCATTGCCAATCAAAAAGGAGGAGTTGGAAAGACCACATCCGCAATTAACCTGGCCGCAAGTTTCGCGGCTCTCGAATTTAAAACGCTTCTGGTGGATGCCGATCCACAGGCCAACAGCACATCAGGACTTGGCTTTGATCCCAGGATCATCAAAACAGGTTTATACGAATGCCTGATCAATGGTATTGATGCAAAGGATATAATTATAGAAAGCGATTTCGACAATCTTTACCTGCTACCGAGCAATATTGATCTTGTTGGCGCCGAGCTTGAGCTCATTGAGCTTTCAGGCAGAGAGCGATTGATGAAGAAATTACTTGAAAAGATCCGTGATAAATATGATTTCATCATTATTGACTGCTCCCCAAGTCTCGGTCTTATCACAACGAATGCACTAACTGCATCTGATTCAGTTCTGATACCAGTTCAATGTGAATATTTCGCATTGGAAGGACTTGGAAAATTACTCAATACGATAAAGATCATCCAGACCAATCTCAACCAGGAGCTGGATATCGAAGGCATTCTGCTCACCATGTATGATGGCAGGTTAAGATTAAGCAACCAGGTGGTGGAAGAAGTGAAAACGCATTTCCAGGATCTCGTGTTTGATACGATCATTTCCAGGAATACAAAGCTCAGCGAGGCCCCGAGCTTCGGTGTTCCCGTGATCAATCATGATGCTGACAGCAAAGGAACCATCAACTATATGAACCTTGCGCGTGAGATCCTTCAGAAAAATGGAATGACACGTATTGCGAATGCAGACCGGAGGATTGAGTTCGAAGAAGGCAAACAATAATTTAAAGACCCTATAACAGTTTCCAAAATAAGATGACAATAGTTAAAAAGCCAGCATTAGGACGTGGATTAAGCGCCCTGTTAAACGATAGCCAGACCGATGTGATGTCGAGAGAGCATGCTCCGAAACTTGCAGGAACCATTACGAGCATCCTGCTTAGCCAGATTGAAGCGAATCCATTTCAGCCCCGCACTGAATTTGAAAAGCAAGCCCTGAATGAACTTGCAGATTCCATAAAGCTGCATGGAATTATTCAGCCCATTACCGTCAGGAAAACAGGCCTCGATAAATACCAGATCATTTCTGGTGAACGCAGGGTACGTGCAAGTATACTGGCTGGATTGAAAGAAGTTCCGGCTTATATCCGAATTGCCAAAGACCAGGATATGCTTGAAATGGCAATCATAGAAAATGTGCAGCGCGAAAATCTTAATCCGATGGAAGTTGCACTCAGCTATAAAAGATTGATTGATGAGTGCAGCCTCAAACAAGAGGAACTTGGAGATCGTGTTGGAAAAGACCGTACTACCGTTAATAATTATATCCGCCTTTTAAAACTACCGGCAGAGATCCAGGCCGGCCTTCGTGATGGCAAGCTCAGCATGGGCCATGCACGGGCCTTACTTGCAATCGCCGATCCGAATGAGCAATTGCGTCTTTATGAAGATCTGTTAAGGGAAAACATGTCAGTGAGAACGATAGAGAGCCTGGTGAAACAAGTGAATGAGAACGAGCCTAAAAAGGCCCAGGAACCCGCACAGGTTAAGCGTGATGAAGAGCAGGTGAAAAAGTTTGAAGGCATCCAGACCTATCTTACTTCGATTTACCAGCTACCGGTGATCATAAAGCCAAAGTCTTCAGGAAAAGGAGAGCTCACGATCCGCTTTAATACAGAAAGTGAATTTGAAAGGCTGATGAATATGCTTAATAAAAACTGATCAGCCGGCGATTCATTCGCAAGCTGACCTGTTTTTGCATTTTAAGATCTTTTATATTATTCACTATTAATCGCATTCAAACGACAAGTAGTCGTATTGATTAATTATTATTCCCGGGCTTCAGATTGATAAAATAACAAACTTACCTTTTACGATACGATACCTGGTGGTTCCGATTTTTATCACTTCTCCTTCATTTAATTTTACCAGGTTTTCAAGGTCCTGTTCCATGGTGTGAACCGTTCCCCCGCAGGCGCGTGCAAGGTCGAGGTATTGTGTATTGATCCTGTTGGTGACTCCGCATACAATAATATGAACCGGTTTATTCACTTTCTTAATCATGGAATAATCGCGCATATCAGCCCAATTGTCTGCAATAAGAACAATCTCCTTACAATCTTTGTATTTCGCCATACCGTATAATAACGCTTCAACATCGTTTTCCGGCGCATCGCCACCACCACCGGCAGTCATGGCGATACTTGCCGTAGTGATCACGCTGTCCAGGTTGTCGCAGCTTGTGGCATAGATACCTCCCGTTGCACCCGTAATTTTTGAAGCATCAGGAGTATTATCTCCATCATTAAAAAAAACAAAACTCTTAGCGGCTTTCTTTTTAAAATTCAGCGTTTGCCAAACCATTACCTGGGCAATATAAGGTGACATGCTTCCCGTAACATCGCACACCACCATCATTTCTTTCCAGTTCTTTTTGCGATTCATGATTTTCAAAACGCTCGAATCAGTGAGAACCAGCGCACCTGATGCAGTCTTTTTCAGATATTCCCGTTCACTTGCCATTGAAGCGGCAGTGGGGGCCGCCCTGTATTGGATCACAAATCCATGGAACAAATGAGAGGCTTCGTAATCATTGCTGCATTTTTGCTGCGCTACAAATTTCCACTGGGTTAAATAGTTGTCAAAGATCGTTGGGCACTCAATATAAAGTGCCGCCAGTCTTTTGCGGTTAAGCTCATCCAGATCTATATCTTTTGGAAAAGCAGTATAGACCAGTTTGATCTCCGTGATAACGGAATTTTTGATTTTTTTCAGCGCTTTCACATTTTGCAATTCATAGCTGCCATATTGCATAGGAAGCACCAGCTCGTTTGTACCTGGTTCAGGTGCTTGCGGGATATAAATATCAGTGTTTAAAGTATCTCCGGAAGCCCGGATATTTACCTTAAGGGTTTTCTGAGCATTGATATTTATCAGAAGAGAAAAGAAAAAGAAGAGGAAGAGTAATTTTATTTTTGCATTTGTCATGAGAAGAAGTTTAGTATTAAATACCTGGAATTACGAAATGGTAAACGAAGCTTATTTATTAATATTATAAGAAAGCTTTAATGCAATTACCTTCTTTAGGCGATAAATTATTATTTGATCCGGGTCTTTATTCATGTAACGTTGAGGTATGACCAACCGTATAAGTTACTGTAGCACTGAACATTACGGGATGATTCTGAAATAAGCTATCTTCGCATTCTTGTGAGAAAGTCCATACTATTGACTATCGCTGTGTTTTTTTTCCTGCAGGTTCCTGCCCAGAAAAAAGACACCACAACGTTTCATTCACCTTTAAAAGCTACTATTTATTCAGCCGTTATACCGGGCGCCGGTCAGGTTTATAATCACCAGGCATGGAAAATTCCAATTATTTATGGAGGCTTAGGCGCGCTTGGGTATTTTGTTTACGATAATAACAGGATCTATAAAGAGTACCTGAACAACTGGATATGGCTTACAGATAATGACTCCGGAACAAATGTGAACCTGAAATATTTTGGTTATTCAGCCGCGGCATTGCATAACGGATTTTCAGCATTCAGGCAATACAGGGATCAATGTGCGATTGGGTTTATTCTTGTGTATGCTGCAAATATCATGGATGCAAATGTGTATGCGCACCTGTATAATTTTAACGTGGATGATATAAGCCTGAGATTTAGCCCGGTATATGATATGGGCGCAAAATGTTTTACGCCCGGATTGAAATTTAAATACAGCTTTTAGTCATGAATATTGCAATAATCGGATATGGAAAACTAGGCAAGGTTGTAGAAGAAGTCGCCTTGCAACGTGGTCACCAGGTTGTAGTGAAAGTAAGAAAGGAAAATGCAGAAAACTTTTCATTAGCAGGTTGTGATATTGCAATTGAGACAACAAACCCGGAGTCAGCGGTAAGAAATATTTTCCAGTGCATAGATGAGGGTGTACCGGTAGTTGTAGGTACAACAGGATGGTACAATGCATACGATGCAGTAGTACAAAAAGTGAAAGCTCATAATGGGAGTCTTTTGACCGCAACAAATTTCAGCATCGGCGTTCATTTGTTCTGGGAAGCCAATAAGCATTTAGCTACACTGATGAATAAAGTGAAAGGTTATGATGTTTCGATGACAGAAGTGCACCACACGATGAAAAAGGATGCGCCCAGCGGAACAGCCATAACAACAGCTGAAATCCTGTTAGGCCATCTGGATGATAAAAAAGGATGGAAGCTTAAAGATTCAGATCTTAATGCAGATGAGATCGGCATTGAAGCCATTCGTGAAGGCGATGCCAAAGGCACGCATATCGTACGTTATTCAAGCGATGTGGACCTTATCGAAATAAAACATGAGGCTTTCAGCAGGAATGGGTTTGCACTTGGCGCCGTTCTTGCCGCTGAATTTCTCGCAGATAAAAAGGGAATTCACACCATGGCGGATGTCATAAAAAATATTTTAGCCTGAATGACGTTAACCCGGCGTGGAATGATCATATCTTCTGTGTTTATACATTTACTTATACTTGCATCTAATTTTTTTAATTGAAATATGACCTGGCATTGGAAATTTTATAATATTCTGGATAGATCGGAAAAGAAATGGTTTTGGGGGACATCCATTTTTAATTTCCTGCTGCTGATCATTTTCCTGCTTGTAGGATATTATGTTTTCGCAAGCTTTCTCTTTTTTGTGATGTGGGAGATTATGATATGCCTGTATTATATCACCAAGGATAAATCCAATAAAAAGAAAAGCCCTATTCGTGAATGGGGAGATGCGATATTGTTCGCGGTGATCGCAGCCACGCTGATCAGAACTTTCTTTTTTGAGGCATATACCATTCCGACAGCATCCATGGAAAAGACATTGCTTGTGAATGATTTTCTTTTTGTAGGTAAATGCAATTACGGAGCAAGGTTGCCCATGACACCATTGGCAATCCCTTTCATTCATAATAAAATCCCTGGAACTGATATTCCATCGTATATATCATGGCCGCAAACAGGCTACCACAGGCTACCTCCGCTTGAAGACATTAAACGGAATGATATCGTGGTATTTAATTTTCCTGTTGAAGGGGATTCAAGATATGATGAATTCACCATGAATGAAGATAACCCTATGGACAAGAAAGTGAATTATGTGAAACGATGCGTAGGTATGCCGGGAGATTCACTGGAAGTAAAAGAGAGCCGTATATTTATTAATGGCCAGGCAAGTCCCCAGTTCAAACACTGGCAATTCTCAGTAAGGATCACATTATCTGAACAAGCCTACCAGTATTATGGTTCGCAATATGTGAAACATTACCTAGATCCGCACCTGCGCTATCCATTTAATTTAAGAGCCATGCAAAGGCACCAGATCGCCATAGATGATATTTCACCTTTAGACAGGTCCGGGTTGAACTGGCTCGTTTTTATTGATCCCAGCCGCATCCAGGAATTGTATGATATTACAGCGATTGATAAAGTTTATATGGATACCTATGATGAACCGGGAAAGGGAGATCCGTCATTGCATATTTATCCGCGGTCACATAAGCTGAACTGGAATAAAGATTATTTCGGCCCGTTTTATATTCCTAAAAAAGGAGCAACCATTGAAATGAATGATCTCAATTTCACGATCTATGAAAAGGTGATAAAGGATTATGAACATAACCAGTCGTTTGAAATGAAGGATGGAAAGATATTTTTAAATGGCAGTCCCATCACTTCGTATACATTTAAGCAGAATTATTATATGATGATCGGAGACAACCGGCATAATTCATCAGATGGAAGAATGTGGGGTGTTGTTCCTGAAGAAAATATTGTAGGCAAAGCCCTGATCATCTGGTTCAGTTATGATAAGGATGCTTCCAGCATGTTCAGCAGCATCAGGTGGAACAGGCTGTTCAGGATCATCCATAATATGAATTAAACGCTGCCTCATTCTTAATCATCTTTCTTTTTGAATTCGATCAATCCTTAAAGAATATCGATTTTTGAATAAAGTGAGGCAGGCAGAAAAATTTTAACATCGTTACTCAATATACTCCTTTCCAGGATCATGAATGATTTGATTGAAAATATGCATTTAAATCTCAGGTCGTGATTCTTTAATCCTTGTTCCTAAATCAGTATTTTTATTTTCATGAAAACAAGATCCCCAAGAAAGCCAAAGCTTATACAACGGAATGCAACACCTGATGATTTTGAGGAGTTGATAGAGCTGAGCAGGAAGTGCTTTCCGAAGTCGGAGCCATGGACAATGAAAATGCTCAAAAGCCAGTATTCAATATTTCCTGATGGTATGCAGCTTATTGAATATGAAGGAGAGATTGTCGGGTCTGCTACCTCCCTTATTGTAAACTTTGATGAATACGATGATGATCACAACTGGAGTGAAATTTCAGATAAAGGATTTATCACGAATCACGATCCTGATGGTGAAACGTTGTATGGTATTGAGGTAATGGTGCACCCTGATTACCAGGGATTAAAAATCGGAAGGCGACTGTATGAAATGAGAAGGGAATTGTGTGTGGCAAAAAATTGCAGCAGGGTGATCATAGGAGGGAGGCTTCCAAATTATCATAAGTACTCTGCCAAAATCGGGGTGCGAGCCTATATTCAAAGGGTGCTTGATAAGAAAATACAGGACCCCGTTTTAACTTTCCAGATATCGCAAAATTTTTCGATCCGGAGAGTGATAAAAAATTACCTGCCAGATGATTTTGAAAGCGAGGGATATGCCCTGCTTCTAGAATGGAATAACCTGGATTATATTCCAGAAACGCGCGAAAGGATCGTACTGATGAAAAAAGTAAGGATCTGCTGTGTGCAATATGAATTAAGAAAAATATCACAGTTCAGTGAGTTTGCACAACAATGCGAATATTTTACGGATGTTGCGAGTAATTATAAATCTGATTTTGTTGTTTTCCCGGAGCTCTTTACAACGCAGCTTCTTTCATTTGAAAAGCTCAAGGAGATGAGCCCGGAAGAAAGTGTCCGTACACTCGACAAATACACTAATGAATATGTAGCCTTGTTTTCCAAGCTCGCCATGGAATACAATATCAATATTATTGCCGGAACTCATTTACAGGTTGAAAATGATAACCTGTATAATGTTTCTTATTTGTTCAGGCGCGATGGTACGTTTGAGAAGCAATACAAAATCCATATCACATCAAATGAAATAAAATGGTGGGGAGTTAAAGCGGGTAATGATATCAATATCATTAATACAGATTGCGGCAAAGTGGCTATCAATATCTGTTATGATGTTGAATTTCCTGAGCTTGCACGTATTGCAACAGCAAAAGGTGCTAAGATCCTTTTTGTTCCGTTCAGTACTGACGAACGCCACGGTTACCTGCGGGTAAAAGTGTGTGCACAGGCCAGGGCAATAGAAAACCAGATCTTTGTTGCCACTGCCGGTACAATAGGAAATATCCCATCTGTTGACAATATGGATATCAATTATGCGCAAAGTGGTATCTATACTCCGAGTGATTTTTCCTTTCCACCCGAAGCCATAGCAGGTGAATGTAGTCCGAATCTTGAAACCGTTGTCATAGCAGATCTCGATCTTGCAAATCTTGAACGAACACGTAATACAGGCACTGTTCTTAACTGGAAAGACCGGAGGCTGGATCTGTATGGTGTGAAAGAATTATAATCTTAATTCCGGTCGTGGAATTTTGGATAATTAAATATTGATAACAGTCAGGTTTTAACTCCTTTTTTTACCTTTATAGCTGATTTACAACGCATTAATAGGAACAGCGGGTAGATTTAGCTGAATTTGCAATTTTTCCTGAGTGTCCTGCATATTGCAACACGTGTATAATTATTTGGTCGTAAGATAAAATGATAAAAAAACAAGGGATTCAGGTCAATAAATTTAAAAATTCGCATAAATAGTTTTGCACAAACTTCATTTTTTTTTGTTTCAAACGAATTGGTTTTGAATATCACTCAACGCTTGAAAGCTGCGTCAATATTGACTGTGTCTGAATTTTTATGCAATCATTTTAGGGCAAAAAAATAAAATATTATAAAAAGCAATAGAATTTCTAATATAGATTTGACCTAAAGATTGAGATGAATTAAGGGGGTAAAAGTCAAACTATGAAACAGCTATTTTGAAAGGGTTTGCTGACACAACCTTTCTAAACAGGCCACATTTGGTCTTCTTGCCTGGCTGATAGCCAAACCGGGCGAGGTAAGCGGCACTAAAGCTTGATTAAACCCAGCTCAGGTGTTTCAGGTAAGAAGACCAATATGAGGCTTGAAAGCAATTAAGGCTGATTATTAGCGAAAGGAATGAAAAACCTTTGATTGCATTAAAATCTTGCTACCGGGCAACCAGTAGATAAACCTTGAAACTCAGCCTGACTTAACCGGGGTTATTGGTTTAAAAAATGAGTAAATAAAATATGGGTTTATAAAAACGTTCGACTATGGTTACAAAACTACGCAGGAACTTTAATGCAAGCTATTTTATTCCTTCACTGGAAATGCAAGGGCGCTTGGGTATACTGACCAGAAAGTCTTGGTTTCAATTATCTAAGTCCCTTGTTTTTATTATTATCGGCGTCCTCACATTAATTTCTACAAAAGCTCTGAGCCAGCCATGTACTGGCGGAACACCTTCATACACAATTGATATGACCGGGCATCCGGATAGTGTCTGGTCCATATCCGCCCCTAACCGCGCGGGCACTTGTTGTAGTGTAAATAACAATTGTGTTGAATTTTATGTTACACTGGATCCAGCTGCAGGTGCGCTTCAACTTGGTGTTGGGGGAGCTCCGGCCTTCGGTTCCTATACGTATAAGGTGGGCTGTGGCACCGCACATAATCTTAGTGATATTATTTGTCTTAGTGGAGTAGGACCGCATCATATAACCTTTTGCAAACCAGGGAACAATAATAATTCATATACTATTACTTCTATTCCAAGGCATACTATTACAGGAAATACAAATGGTTCAGTAAGTTGTCTTCATTACCTGAAACAGACTGGTTATGTTACTTCCAGTGTGGTATGGACTTCAACACCATATAATGCAACCTATAACTCATTCCTTAGCTGCACATCAAATTGTGATTCGGTTTCAATCATTCCAAATATTACATTAACCTACCCTACTACTATTTATTACAAAATTTCTGGCAGTACTACGAGTGTATGTGATACAGGTACCTTCACGGATTCTATACCGGTAACTTTCCTTGCAGATCCTAGTGTTACCGTTACCCCGGATGCACCTCAATTATGTACAGGCCAATCCCAGGTATTAACAGCTACTGCTTCAGGGGGTATAGCACCTTATACCTATTTATGGAGCACAGGTGCAACAACTCAAACCATCACTGCAACTCCAGGTACGTATTGGTGCCGGGTAATAGATTCTCAAGGTTGCACCCAGCCACGTGATACGGACATAGTCTATTCCAATCAACCGACGGCAGGCTTCACAATAAACACGGTGAATCAATGCCTGAATACGAATTCATATACATTCACAAATACATCTACAATTCCTTCAGGAACCAAAACCTATGCATGGGACTTTGGTGATGGTACTACTTCGACTTCTACAAGCCCGACTAAAGTATTTTCCACATCCGGAACTTTCCCTGTGAAATTGGTGGTTACAAGCAACCAGGGATGTAAAGATTCTGTAACACAAAATGTAACTGTATACCCAAAACCGGTTCCAACATTTACCATCAACACCACGAATCAATGTATCAATGGCAATTCGTATGTGTTTACCAATACCTCGACAATTAGCTCAGGTACCATGACTTACCTCTGGCGATTTGGAGATGGAACAACGTCCACATCAACCAGTCCTTCGAAAACATATTCAACTTCCGGCACATATTCCGTCAGGCTTATTGCCACCAGCAATAACGGATGCCTCGATTCCATTACGCAGAGTATCATTCTCTATCCAAAACCTACTCCGTCATATACTATCAATAGTTCAAGCCAGTGCCTTACTGGAAATAATTTTATTTTCAGTAATGCTTCCACTATCAGCAGCGGTTCTTTTACCAGCTTCTGGGATATGGGGGATGGTGCAACAGCAACATCTGATAATTGTGCACATGCATATAGCTCTACAGGTACGTATAATGTGAAGCTTGTAGTGACCAGCAATAATGGATGTAAAGATTCGGTAACGCAGACGATAACAGTAAATCCTATGCCTGTACCGGGGTTTTCCATCAATACAGCGAACCAGTGTTTGAATGGTAATGCATATGTGTTTACCAATGGTTCTACGATTGGTTCAGGTTCGATGACTTACCTATGGCGTTTTGGTGATGGAACGACTTCGACATCCACCAGCCCGTCAAAAACGTATGCTGCTTCAGGAACATTCACTGTAAGACTAATTGCAACCAGCAATAACGGATGCATGGATTCTGTTCAACAGACCGTAACTGTTTATCCGAAGCCAACACCTGCATTTACGATCAATACTTCGAACCAGTGTGTGAACACAAATAGTTATGTATTCACCAATACCTCTTCTATAATCTCCGGCACAATGACCTATGTCTGGACTTATGGTGATGGAAATACTGCTACTACAACAAATGGAGCAAACGTGTATGCTGCAAGCGGTACCTATAATGTAAAACTTGTGGTAACCAGTGATCATAATTGCAAAGACTCGGTAACCCAGACCGTAACTGTTTATCCAAAACCAACTCCCGCATTTACGATCAATACAGCGAACCAATGCGTGAATGGTAATGCTTATGTATTCACCAATTCATCAACCATCAGCTCTGGTACTATGACATACCTGTGGCGTTTTGGTGATGGATCTACTTCTACTTCAACAAGTCCGTCAAAAACGTATGCAGCCTCCGGAACGTATACCGTAAGGCTTATTGCAACAAGTAACAATAGCTGCCTTGATTCAACTGAGCAAACCGTTATTGTATATCCCAAACCAACACCGGCATTTACAATTAATACAACGAACCAGTGCGTAAATGGAAATAGCTATGTATTCACCAATACATCCACCATCAGTTCAGGCACCATGACCTATGCTTGGACTTATGGTGATGGTAACTCAGCTACTACAACAAACGGAGCGAATATTTATGCGTCAAGCGGTACTTATTATGTAAAGCTTGTGGTGACAAGTAATAATGGTTGCAGGGATTCGGTAACTCAAACTGTAACTGTTTATCCAAAACCAACACCGGCATTTACGATCAATACTGCGAACCAGTGCGTAAATGGAAACAGCTATGTGTTTACCAATACATCTACTATCAGCTCAGGTACCATGACCTATGCATGGAGTTATGGAGATGGCAATACTGCTACTACCACAAACGGAGCGAATGTTTATGCTTTAAGCGGAACGTATAGTGTAAAGCTTGTGGTGACCAGCAATAATGGTTGCCAGGATTCGGTAACACAAACTGTAACTGTTTATCCAAAACCAACACCTGCATTTACGATCAATACAGCGAACCAGTGCGTGAATGGTAATGCTTATGTGTTCACGAATACATCAACGATCAGTTCAGGCACCATGACCTACCTGTGGCGTTTTGGTGATGGATCTACTTCGACATCAACAAGTCCGTCGAAAACCTATGCAGCTTCTGGTACTTATGTGGTAAGATTGATCGTAACCAGCAATAACAGTTGCATGGATTCAGTACAACAAACCATAATTGTATATTCAAAACCAACACCTGCATTTACAAACTCTGCAAACCAATGTTTAAATGGTAATAATTTCATTTTTACCAATACATCTTCCATAAGCAGCGGATCATTTACCAGTTTTTGGGATTTAGGGGATGGCGCAACAGCTACTTCAGATAATTGTGCACATGCGTACAGCTCAAGCGGAACTTATACTGTGAAGCTTGTGATAACCAGTGATCACGGCTGTATGGATTCAGTTACACATACCGTAACCGTTTATCCAATGCCAACTCCTGCATTTAGCATTAACACAGCGAACCAATGTGTGAATGGTAATGCATATGTGTTCACTAATAATTCCACGATCAGCTCCGGCACCATGACCTACCTGTGGCGCTTTGGAGACGCATCAACTTCAACTTCTACAAGTCCGTCTCATACTTATGCAGCAAGCGGAACTTATACCGTAAGGCTGATAGTAACCAGCAATAACGGATGTATGGATTCTGTTCAGCAGACTGTAACTGTTTATCCAAAACCAACACCTGCATTTACGATCAATACCGCCAACCAGTGCGTAAATGGTAATAGTTATGTGTTCACCAATACATCAACCATTAGTTCCGGTACCATGACCTATGCCTGGGATTATGGAGATGGAAATACAGCTACTACCGCGAACGGAGCGAATGTGTATGCTGCAAGCGGAACTTATAATGTAAAGCTTGTGGTAACGAGTGATCATAATTGCAAAGACTCGGTAACCCAGACTGTAACTGTGTATCCAAAGCCAACACCGGCATTTACAATTAATACAGCGAACCAGTGCGTGAATGGCAATGCTTATGTATTCACCAATACATCTACCATCAGCTCAGGTACTATGACCTACCTGTGGCGCTTTGGCGATGGATCTACATCGACCTCAACAAGTCCGTCGAAGACATATGCTGCTTCAGGAACGTATACCGTAAGGCTGATAGTAACCAGCAATAATGGATGTATGGATTCTGTTCAGCAGACTGTAACCGTTTATCCAAAGCCAACACCGGCATTTACAATCAATACTGCAAACCAGTGCGTGAATGGCAATAGCTTTGTATTCACCAATACATCCACTATCAGCTCTGGTACTATGACTTATGCATGGGATTATGGAGATGGAAATACAGCAACTTCAACCAATGGAGCAGATGTTTATGCAGCAAGCGGAACATATAATGTAAAGCTTGTTGTGACCAGCAATAATGGTTGCAAGGATTCAGTAACACAAACTGTAACTGTTTATCCAAAACCAACACCTGCATTTACGATCAATACCGCAAACCAATGCGTGAATGGAAATAGCTATGTATTTACCAATACATCAACCATTAGCTCAGGCACGATGACCTATGCCTGGGATTATGGAGATGGAAATACAGCTACTTCAACAAACGGGTCAAATGTTTATGCTTCCAGCGGAACTTATAATGTAAAGCTTGTAGTAACCAGTAATAATGGTTGCAAGGATTCAGTAACACAAACTGTAACTGTATATCCGAAACCAACACCTGCATTTACGATCAATACAGCAAACCAGTGCGTGAATGGCAATAGCTATGTATTCACCAATACATCCACTATCAGCTCCGGTACTATGACCTATGCCTGGACTTATGGAGATGGAAATACAGCTACTACCACAAATGGAGCTAATGTTTACGCTTCCAGCGGAACTTATAATGTAAAGCTTGTGGTGACCAGCAATAATGGTTGCAAGGATTCAGTTACACAAACTGTAACAGTTTATCCAAAACCAACACCTGCATTTACGATCAATACCGCAAACCAGTGCGTGAATGGCAATAGCTATGTATTCACCAATACATCTACCATCAGCTCAGGCACTATGACCTATGCCTGGACTTATGGAGATGGGAACACAGCTACTTCAACAAATGGTGCAAATGTTTATGCTTCCAGCGGAACTTATAATGTAAAGCTTGTGGTGACCAGCAATAATGGTTGCAAGGATTCCGTAACTCAAACTGTAACTGTTTATCCAAAACCAACACCGGCATTTACCATCAATACAGCAAACCAGTGCGTAAATGGAAATAGCTATGTATTCACCAATACATCAACTATCAGCTCAGGCACCATGACCTATGCATGGACTTATGGAGATGGAAACACCGCTACTACAACAAACGGAGCAAATGTTTATGCTTCCAGCGGAACTTATAATGTAAAATTGGTTGTGACCAGCAATAATGGT
>JADMIO011011153.1_pt1 | contig 22395 bp, 24 predicted proteins | sample 8958161 | NCBI WGS metagenome assembly JADMIO01 (sample SAMN16585339, study PRJNA669376) | soil metagenome | isolation source: Crop rotation soil | place: USA: Cullars Rotation, Alabama | collected 2011 | reverse complement strand
CTACTCTCTACTCTCTACTCTCTACTCTCTACTCTCTACTCTCTACTCTCTACTCCCCTCCCCTCTCCTACCGCACCTCCAGCATGATCTTCCCCACATGCTGCGAGCTCTCCATCAGCTCGTGCGCCTGCGCCGCCTGCTCGAGCGGGAACACGCGGTGGATCACCGCGGCGACCTTGCCGGACGCGTAGAGCGGCCACACGCGCTCGCGCAGCGCGTTCGCGATCGCGACCTTGCGCTCGGCCGGGCTCGCGCGCATCGTCGAGCCGGTCACCGTCAGGCGCTTCAGCATGATCGGCATCCAGTCGGCCTCGACCTTGCTGCCGTGCAGGAACGCGATGATGACGATGCGTCCCTCGAGCGCGACGCAGCGCAGGTTGCGCGGGATGTAGTCGCCGCCGACCATGTCGAGGATGACCTCGACGCCCTGCTTGTGCGTGATCGTCGCGACCTCGGCGACGAAGTCGTGCGTCCTGTAGTTGATCGCGTGGTCGGCGCCGAGCTTGCGGCAGAACGCGGCCTTGTCGTCGCTGCCCGCCGTCGCGATCACCTTCGCGCCGAACGCCTTCGCGTACTGGATCGCGGTGTAGCCGATGCCGCTCGTGCCGCCGTGGATCAGGATCGTCTCGCCGGCGGCGAGCTTGCCGCGCTCGAACACGTTGTGCCACACGGTGAACGCGTTCTCGGGCAGCCCCGCCGCCTCGAGCAGCGACAGCCCGCGCGGGATCGGCAGGCAATGGCCGGCCGGCGCGACGCAGTACTCGGCGTAGCCGCCGCCCGGCGTCAGCGCGCACACCTCGTCGCCGACGCGCCACGCCGTCACGCCCGCGCCGACCGCGGCGACCACCCCCGCGACCTCGAGCCCGAGCAGCGGCGACGCGCCGGGCGGCGGCGGATAGTTGCCGGAGCGCTGGATGCAGTCGGGCCGGTTGACGCCGGCGTAGCGCACCGCGATCAGCACGTCGCCCGGCCCGGGCGAGGGCACGGGACCTTCGGCCACGGTCAGCACGTCGGGCGGACCGGGCTCGCGCACGACCGCGTGGCGCATCGTCGTCGGCAACGTCATGCCGGCATTATGCGCGGCGCGTTACGGCGCCGTCGCGCCGCCCGCGAGCTTCGCGCGTAGCTCCGCCTTCACGACCTTGCCCATCGCGTTGCGCGGCAGGTCGACCATGAACACGACGCGCTTGGGGACCTTGAAGCTCGCGATCTCGTGCTTGAGCGCGCCGATGATCGCGCTCTCGGTGAGCGCATGGCCTTCGCGCGCGACGACGACCGCGGTGACCGCCTCGCCGAAATCCGGATGCGGCACGCCGACGACGGCGCTCTCGACCACGCCGTCGAGCGCGTCGATCCGCTCCTCGATCTCCTTCGGGTAGACGTTGAGGCCGCCGGTGATGATGAGGTCCTTCGCGCGGCCGACGATCCTCACGTAGCCCTCGGGCGTCCACGCGCCCATGTCGCCGGTCTTGAACCACCCGTCGGCGGTGAACTCCTCGCGCGTCCTGTCGGGCAGGTTCCAGTAGCCCTTCAGCACGTTCGGGCCTTTCACCTGGATCGCGCCGATCGCGCCGGGCGCGCACGCCTCGCCGCGCTCGTCGACGATGCGCACCGACACGCCCGGCAGCGGTGGGCCGACGGTCCCGCCGAGGCGCGGGCCGTCGAGCGGGTTCGACGTGATCATCCCGGTCTCGGTCATGCCGTAGCGCTCGAGGATGCGCTGGCCGGTGCGCCGCTCGAACTCGTCGAAGGTCTCGGGCAGCAGCGGCGCCGAGCCGGACACGAACAGGCGCACGCCGTCGCTCTGCGCGCGCCCGAACGACGGCTCGGCGAGCAGGCGCGTGTAGAACGTCGGCACGCCCATCATCACGGTCGCGCGCGGCAACAGCGCCGTCGCCTCGCGCGCGTCGAACTTCGGCAGCCACAGCATCCGGCTGCCCGACAGCAGCACGCAATGGATCGCGACGAAGAGGCCGTGCACGTGGTAGACCGGCAGCGCGTGCAGCAGCACGTCGCCGCGCGTGAAGCCCCACGCGTCGACCAGCGCGAGCGCGTTCGACGCGAGGTTGCGGTGCGTCAGCATCGCGCCCTTCGAGCGCCCGGTCGTGCCCGACGTGTAGAGGATCGCCGCGAGGTCGTCGGCGGCGCGCGGCACCGTGTCGAACGTCGCGCGCTCGCCTTCCGCGCGGTCGAGGAGCTCGCCGCCGGTCGCGTCGAGCGTCAGCACCGTGGCGCCGCGCGCGGCGGTCGCGACGACGCCGAGGCGGTCGCTGCCGCACACGATCACGCGCGGCGCGGCGTCGGCGAAGAAGTGGTCGAGCTCCGCGCGCTGGTAGCCGGTGTTGAGCGGCAGGTACGCGAGCCCCGCGCGGAGCGACGCGAGGTACAGCGGCAGCACGGTCCAGTGCTTGTCGGTCTGGACCGCGACGCGGTCGCCGGGCTCGCAGCCGGCCTTCACCAGCGCGTGCGCGATGCGCGCCGAGAGGCGGTCGACCTCGCCGTAGCTGACGACCGGGCCGTTGGGCACGACGATGCACGGCGCTTCCGCGTCCTCGACGTGCCGGCGGAACAGCGTGTAGAGATTGGCGTCCACGTGCTACCTTGCGCGAGCGACCACTATACGACAGCCGCCCGTGACCGTCGTTTCGCTCGCCGCGCTCGACCCGCGCGCACGCCTTGCGGCCATTGCCGACGCGGGCACGCTCGCGCTCGACGCGCCGGTCGGCGCGAGCCCCGACCTCGCGCGCTTCGGCATCGCGCCGCGCGACGACGACGGCATCGTCGCGGGTCGCGCGCGCCTCCACGGGCGCGACGTCCTCGTCGCCGCGCAGGACGAGCGCTTCCTGCGCGGATCCGTCGGCCGGCGCCACGGCGAGGCGCTCGCCGCGCTCGCCGCGCGCGCCTGCGCCGAGCGGCCCGCGGCGCTCGTCCTGCTGCTCGCGTCGGGCGGCGTGCGCCTCCACGAAGCCAACGCCGCCGAGCTCGCGCTCGCGCGCGCGCTGCGAGCGACGATCGACGTGCGCGCAGCCGGCATGCCGGTCGTCGCGATCGGCGTCGGCGACGTGTTCGGCGGCGCGTCGGTGCTCGCGTGCGCGGCGGACCGGCTCGCCTTGCTGCCGCACGTGCGGCTCGGCGTCTCGGGACCGTCGGTCATCGAGGCCGCGCGCGGCCGCGACGAGCTGGCGGCCGACGACGTCGACGCGGTCGCGGGCGTGTTTGGCGCCGCGGCGCGCGCGCATGCAGGGCTCGCCGACCTCGTGGCCGACGACGCGGCGACGCTGCGCGCATGGATCGGCGTCGCGATCCGCGATGCGGAGCCGTTCGAGCGCGCCGTGCGCGACATGCACGCGAAGCTCGTGGCGCGACTGGGCTTCCAGCGCGACGACCCGCCGTGGGTCGAGCGCAGGGGCGGCGACGCGCGCGTGCGTCCGGTGCGCGCGAGCGTCGGGCCCGCCGACCTGCTCGCGATCGACGCGGAGCTCGTCGCCACGCTCGACGAAGGCTCGCTCGACACGCTCACGCTGGTCGAGGATTCGCAGGGTCACGAGCCGACGCGCGCCGCGGAGCTCGCGGGCCTGGCGCGGTTCCTCGCGCACCATGCGTGCGTGATCGGGCTCCTGCGCGCGCGCGGCGTCCAGGTGACCGGCGTGCTCGAAGGCACCGGGCACAGCGCGGCGTTCTTCGCCAACGCGCTGCAGGCCGATCGCGTCGTCGCCGCGCCGGACGCGCGCGTGATCGCGATGGAGGCGCCGGCGATGGCGCGCGTGCTGCGCCTCGATCCCGCGCGGCTCGCCGCGCTCGTCGAGGACGACCCGCTGCTCGGCCACCCGGTGCGCCACTTCGCGGCGCTCGGCGGCCTCACGATCGACGACGGCTCAGCGCGCTGAGGGGTGCGCGCGGGCGGCGGCGAACACGCGCGCCATCGCCTCGGCGCGGTCGACCAGCAGCGTCGCGGCGTCGCGCACGCACGCGTCGGGCGTCGCCGGCCCCGCCGGCAACGCGAAGCAGCCGTCGAAGCGCGCGTTGAGCTCGGGCAGCGCGGACGCGTCGATCGCGCCCGACAGCAGCGAGACCGGCACGCGCCGTTCGCGCGCCCGCGCGGCGACCACCGCCGGGCCCTTCGAGAGCAGCGTCTGCGCGTCGCTGCGACCTTCGCCGGTGATCGCCCACGCCGCGTCGGCAAGCGCCTCATCGAGCCCGATGAGGTCGGCGACGACCTCGGCGCCCGAGCGCATCGCGCCGCCGACCAGCAGCAGCGCGTGGCCGAGGCCGCCCGCGGCGCCGGCGCCGGCCTCGTTCGCCGCACGCCGCCCGATCGCATGCTCGACGATCGTCGCGTAGCGCGCGAGCGTGGCGTCGATCGCGGGCACGCGCTCGCGCGCGACGCCTTTCTGCGGGCCGAAGATCGCGGTCGCGCCGCGATCCCCCGCCAGCGGATTGCTGACGTCCGACATGATGGTGATCGCGCACGACGCGAGCCGCGGATCGAGCCCGGAGGCGTCGGCGCTCGCGAGCATCGCGAGGCCGTCGGGCGTCGGCGCGAGGTTGCGCCCGTTCGCGTCGAGCAGCGCGACGCCGAGCGCGGCGAGCAGCCCCGCGCCGCCGTCGTTGGTGCTGCTGCCGCCGAGGCCGATCATGAAGTGGCGCACGCCGCGGTCGAGCAGCGCGCGCATCTGCCGGCCGAGCCCGAACGTCGATCGCGCGCCGACCGGCGTCGCCATGCCCGCCGGATCGGTGATCGCGACGACCTGCGCCGCCTCGAGCACCGCGGTCGGCACGCCGGCGCGGTCGACGATGCCGTAGCCCGCGCTGAGCGTCGCGCCGCCGGCGCCCACGACGTCGATCGCGCCGCGCGTCCCCGCCGGTCCCGCGGCGCGGAGCACCGCGTCGAGCGTCCCTTCGCCGCCGTCGGCCATCGGCCGCACGAGCGTCCTCGCGCCGGGCCATCCGCGCGCGACGCCCGCCGCGATGGCGGACGCGGCGTCCGGCGCCGACAGCGAGCCCTTGAACGAGTCGGGGGCGACGACGACGGATGAACGATCGGCCATGTCGTGGTAGCGTCGGCCCCGTGGAGAGGTCGTCATGCTAGCAGTGCGCCGGGCCCTGTGCGCCTGCATCGCCGCCGCCGCGCTCGCGCTGTCGGGCGGCTGCGCGACCGTCATGCGCGGCGTCGAGCAGGACGTGCAGGTCGCGACCGATCCCGCGGGCGCGGCGTGCGAGCTGCGCGACAAGGACGGGAAGGTGCTCGACGAGGTGTCGCTCACGCCAGGCTACGTGCGCGTGCGCAAGGGACTCGGCTCCTACGTCGTCGCGTGCCGCAAGGACGGCTTCCTCGACGCGACCTCGCAGCTCGACTCGGGCATCGAGGGCGACCAGGCGGCGGGCATGACCTGGGGCGCGCTCTCCGGTTTGCAGGGCACGGCCGGAAGCACGGTGACCACGGCCGCGCTCGGGACGATGATGCCCGCCGCGACCGCGAGCACGCTCGCGACCTGGCTCGGCATCGCGGGCGTCGTGTCGTTCGCCGTCGATCTCGCGACCGGCGCGATGTTCGAGTATCCGATCGGCGTCGCATTGACGCTCGTGCCCGCGACGTTCCCGTCGCCGGTCGTGCGCGACCAGTTCTTCGACCGCGAGGAGGCGCGCCTGCGCGAGCAGCACGCGATCCGCCGGCGCGAGCTCGTCAGCGAGTGCAAGGTCGCCTGCCAGGGCGCGATCACGTCGATGGACAAGGCGATCGCGCGCGACGTCGCCGAGCTCGAGCGCTTGCGCGCCAGCGCGAAGGTCGTCAAGTAGCCGGCGCCGGGCGGTGGCCCGGACGCGCGGCGTCGCCGCGCTACCGATGCGTCGCGCGCGCGAGGCGATCGCGCACGGCGAGCCACGCCGCGCCGTCGGGCGGCGCTTCGACCAGGATCGCGTCGGGATGCGCGGCGTCGAGCGAGCGCAGGCTCGCGTAGAGCTCGCGCGCGTAGCCGTCGACGTCGGCCGGCGCGTCGATCCACGCGCCGGCGAAGTCGTCGGGGCGGCGCACCGTGCGCGCGAGCACGCCCACGACCTCGTCGCGCTCCTCGAGCCGCGCGAGCTCGGCGACGAGCGCGTGCGCGTCGACGAGAAACGCGGCGGCGCGCGGGGCGTAATGCGACGCATGCGTGCCCGACGCGCGCGGCGCGTCGTCGCCCGGCGCGTCGGGCGCGCGGCCGAGCACGCGCGCGAGCGCGTCGACGCCGACGCCGCCGGGACGCATCAGGATCGGCCGGTCGCCGTCGAACGCGACGATCGTGCTCTCGATGCCGACCTCGCAGGGCCCGCCGTCGAGGATCGTCGCGACGCGATCGCGAAGATCGTCGGCGACGTGCTGCGCCGTCGTCGGCGAGACGTGGCCGTAGCGGTTCGCGGACGGCGCGGCGACGCCATGCCCGCCGCGCCGCGCGAACGCGGCGAGCAACGCGCGCGCGACCGGATGCGCGGGCACGCGCAGCCCCACGTTGTCGTCGCCGCCGGTCACCGCGTCGCCGACGCGCGCGTGGCGCGGCAGGATCAGCGTCAGCGGCCCCGGCCAGAACGCCGTCGCCAGCGCGCGCGCGCCGTCGGGCACGCGCCGCGCCCACGCGTCGAGGTGCGACGCGTCGGGCAGGTGGACGATCAGCGGGTGGTCGGGCGGGCGGCCCTTGGCGGCGTAGATCGCGCGCACGGCGTCCGCGTTGGCCGCGTCGGCGCCGAGGCCGTACACGGTCTCGGTGGGGAACGCGACGAGCCGCCCGCGCGCGAGCGCGTCCGCGGCCGCCTCGATCGACGCCGGGGTCGCCGGGACGACGTTCGTCACCATCGGGTTTGCTAGAATCCGCTGCTTTGCCGCGCGCCCGCCGCGGCGGCGGTCAAGAGAGAGGCCATGAGCGAATTCCTGTTCACGTCGGAGTCGGTGTCGGAAGGTCATCCGGACAAGGTCGCCGACCAGATCTCCGACGCGGTGCTCGACGCGATTCTAGAGCAGGATCCGACCGGCCGCGTCGCGGCCGAGACGCTCGTGTCGACCGGCCTCTGCGTGCTGGCGGGCGAGATCACGACCCGGGCGCACATCGACTTCGCGCGCGTCGCGCGCGACACGATCCGCGGCATCGGCTACAACGATCCCGCGCTGCGCTTCGACGCCGACGGCTGCGCGGTGATGGTGTGCTACGGGCGCCAGTCGCCCGACATCGCGCAGGGCGTCGACCGCGCGTCCGACGACTACCTCAACCAGGGCGCCGGCGACCAGGGGCTGATGTTCGGCTACGCGTGCGACGAGACGCCCGCGCTGATGCCGTTCCCGATCTACTACGCGCACCGGATCGTGCAGCGCCAGAGCGAGGTGCGCCGCGACGGGCGCCTGACCTTCCTTCGTCCCGACGCGAAGTCGCAGGTCACGGTCCGCTACCGCGACGGCAAGCCGGCGGGCCTCGACACGGTCGTGCTGTCGACGCAGCACCACCCGAGCATGAACGACAAGCAGGCCGAGCTCGCCGAGGCGGTGATCGAGGAGATCATCAAGCCGGTGCTGCCGAAGGACATGCTCGAGGGCGTGCGCTACCTCGTGAACCCGACGGGACGCTTCGAGATCGGCGGCCCTCACGGCGACGCGGGCGTCACCGGCCGCAAGATCATCGTCGACACCTACGGCGGCGCCGCGCCGCACGGCGGCGGCGCGTTCTCGGGCAAGGACCCGTCGAAGGTCGACCGCTCGGCCGCGTACGCCGCGCGCTACGTCGCCAAGAACGTCGTCGCCGCGGGCCTCGCGCGCCAGTGCGAGGTGCAGGTCGCCTACGCGATCGGCGTCGCGAAGCCGATGAACGTCACCGTCTACACGAACGGCACCGGCCGCATTCCCGATGCGCGGATCGCCGAGATCGTGCAGCAGGAATTCGACCTGCGCCCCAAGGGCATCATCCGCATGCTCGACCTGTTGCGCCCGATCTACCGCAAGACCGCGGCGTACGGGCACTTCGGGCGCGACGAGCCGGAGTTCACGTGGGAGCGCGTCGACCGGGCGCAGGCGCTGCGCCAGGCCGCGGGCCTCTGACATGCGCGGCGCCGCGATCCTCGTCGCGCTCGCGCTCGCCGGGTGCGCGAGCGCGCCGCCGCCCGCGCCCGCGGCGAGCGCCGCGCCCGCGCGCCGCGCGATCGTCGCGGGCGACTTCGTCACGCTCGCCGAGCAGGACGCGCTGATCGAGATCAAGCGCGGCGCGCGCCTGCACGTGCGGCTCGAGTCCGAGACCGTCGTGATCGCGAACCGCCGCTGGCACATCACCGCGGTGAACGGCGCCGCGGTCGAGCCGTACGGCAAGCCGTGGTTCGCGGCGAAGCACGTCTACGCGGTCCAGGAGCCGGGCAACTGGATCTTCGACTTCAACGCGGTCGCGCCGGGCACGTCGACGGTCACGTTCGATTTCCGGCGCGACGACGAGCCGCCGTCCGCCGCGACGCGCACGGCGAAGTTCGACTTCGTCGTCCGCTGAACCCCTGGAGGCCGCATGACGCCCGCCCGCATCCTCGCCATCGTCGTCGCGTCGTCGCTCGCGGCGGCATGCTCGTCCAACCCCACCGTCGACCGCTGGAACCTCGCGCCGATCGTGCGCAACACGGACGCCTCGATCGACGGGCGCAGCGAGACGGTCAAGCGCGGCGACACGCTCGCCGTGCATCTCGACGCGAACCCGTCGACCGGCTACCGCTGGGAGATGACGCGCCTCGCCGGCGGCTCCGTCGTGCCGGTCGGCCTGCCCGACTACCAGCCGGAGACCGCGGCCGGCGTGCCGCGCGTCGGCGCGCCCGGCCACACGACGTTCCGCTTCCGCGCGCTCGAGGCCGGCACGTCGAGCATCGAGCTCGCCTACCGGCGGCCGTGGGAAGCCGGCGTGGCGCCCGCGAAGACGGTGCGCTTCGAGATCGCGGTTCCTTGACGCCGAGGTCGCCGCGCCACGCCGTCGCCGCGCGCCTGGCCGCGCGCGCCACGGATGCGGCGTGGCTCGGCGTGTGCGTGCGCGTCGTCGAGGCGAAGCGCATCGACCGCCCGGCGCTGGTGACGCGCACGCCCGAGCATTTCCTCGCCGCCGCGTGGGCGCCGGGCGCGCCGCGCTCGCGCTGGCCCGACGCCGTCGTGATCGGGTCGCCGACCGCGGACGATGCGCTCGCGCTCCTGCTTCGCCACGTCCCCGCGAGCGCGCGTCTTTACCTCGCGAGCCACGACAGCGTCGACGCCGCGCTCGCCGCCCGCATCCTGCTGGCCGCCGACCGCAACCTCGAGCCGTACCAGCGCGAAGGCATCGCCGCGTTCGTCGCCGCCGAAGCCGCGCGCGAATCCGCGCGCATCGCGCAAGGCTACAGCGACCGCGACGAGGGCTTCGAGCGCTTCCGCGCGCGCGTGCTCGACGAAAGCGGCGAGCCGCGCTAGTGCGGCTGGTCGGCGTCGACTTCACCAGCGCGCCGTCGCGCCGCAAGCCGATCGTCGTCGCGCACGGCCGCCTCGCGGGCGACCGCATCGCGATCGACCGCGTCGAGCGCCTCGCCGACTTCGCGTCGTTCGACGCGCTGCTCGCCGCGCCCGGCCCGTGGGTCGGCGCGTTCGACTTCCCGTTCGGCCTCCCGCGCGAGCTCGTCGACGCGCTGCGCTGGCCGGGCGCCCGCGCGCGATCGCAGCGCGGCTGGCGCGCGCTGATCGCGCACTACGCCTCGCTCGACCGCGCGACGATCCGCGAAACCTTCGCCCGCTATCGCGCCAAGCGGCCCGCCGGCGCCAAGTACGCGCACCGCGCCACCGACCGCACGTCGCTCGCGCACGCGTCGATGAAGCTCGTCAACCCGCCGGTCGGCTGGATGCTGCACGAAGGCGCGCCGCGCCTTGTCGCCGCGGGCGTGCACATCCCGGGCGTGTCGCGCGGCGATCCGTCGCGCGTCGCGCTCGAGGCGTATCCCGGCTACGTGATGCGCTGCATCGCCCGCGCGCGCGGCGACACGCGCGCGCCGCCGTACAAGAGCGACGCGCGGCGCCGGCAATCCGACGCGCACCGCGACGCGCGCGTCGGGCTCATGTCCGCGCTCATCGACGGCGCGCACGACTTCAAGCTCCGCGTCGACCCGTCGATCGGGCTCTTCGAGCAGGCGATCGACGACGCGACCGGCGACACGCTCGACGCGGTCGCGTGCGCGGTGCAGGCGGGCTGGGGCGCGCAGCGCGCGTCGACGCGCTACGGCTTGCCCGAAGGCATCGACCCGGTCGAAGGCTGGATCGTCGGCGCCTGACCGCGGGCAGGCCGGTCCGGCACGTCCGGCCGCGCGGGTGTAGAATAGCGGCCCTCTAGCGCCGTTCCGGAGATTTCCAGTCATGGCCGACATCAAGCGCACGCGACGCAACACGCTCGAGCGCCGCTGCCTGCCCAAGACGTTCAAGCGCATGTTCGTCGGTGCCCCGAAGGGCATCTTCAAGATGCTCGAGAAGGTCAAGAAGGCATAGCGACGTCCTCGCGCACGACGAAGCCGCCCGCGGGCGGCTTTTTCGTTTCCGCTCCGCCCGTGCCCTTCGCCTACTTCGACAAGCTCTCGCCGGCGCGCAAGCGCATCTATCGCGCGAGCGACCGCATCGTGCGCCTCGATCCGCCGCCGGGCTTCGCCGCGGCGGACGCGGTCGACGCGATCGCCACCGCGCTCGCCGCCGACGATCGCAGCGCGTGCGAGCGCGCGTGCCGGCGCCTGACCGACGCGCTGGTGCGCGGCTACGGCGTGCCGCCGATCCGCGTGAAGGTGCTCGCGCGGCGGCCGTCGTCCGACTACGGCGAGCTGCACGGCCTCTACGAGCCCGAGGAGGGGCGCACGCCCGCGACGATCACCGTCTGGATGCGGACCGCGCAGCGTGCGCAGGTCGTGGCGTTCCGCTCGTTCCTGCGCACGCTCGTGCACGAGATCGGCCACCACCTCGACTACGAGCTCTACAAGCTCGAGGAGACGTTCCACACCGAGGGCTTCTACAAGCGCGAGTCGACGCTCTCCAACGCGCTGATCGCCATGATGGCCTCGCCGCCGCCGCCGGCGACACGTCGGCCGCGTTCGGCGCTATCCTCGGAACCGCCCCCGACCCGCGAAACCTGAGATCGCCATGACGTCCGTCGCCCGCCGCCTCCTCGTCGCGCTCGCCGCGCTCGCGCTCGCCGGCGTCGCGCATGGGCAATACCCGACCAAGCCGGTGCGCATCGTCGTGCCCTACCCCGCGGGCGGGACGTCGGACATCCTCGCGCGCTCGATCGGGCAGAAGCTGCAGGAGCTGTGGGGCCAGCCGGTCGTCGTCGACAACAAGCCGGGCGCCACCGGCAACGTCGGCGCGGAGATCGTCGCGAAGTCGCCGCCCGACGGCTACACGCTGATGCTCGCCGACATCGGGTCGCTCGCGATCAGCCCGAGCGTGTTCGCGAACCTGCCGTTCGACCCGGTCAAGGACTTCGCGCCGGTGATCATGGTCGCGTACTCGCCGCACATCCTCGCCGTGCATCCCTCGGTGCCCGCCAAGGACGTGAAGGAGCTGATCGCGTACGCCAAGGCGAACCCGGACAAGCTCAACTTCGCGGTGTCGGGCACCGGCGGCGCGAACCACCTCGCCGGCATCGACTTCGCGATGCGCTCGGGGATCAAGTGGCAGTACATCCCGTACAAGGGCGGCGCGCAGGCGATCGCCGACGTGATGGGCGGGCAGGCGCAGGCGCTGTTCAACGGGATGCTCGCGACCTACCCGTCGGTCAAGGACGGCAAGCTCCGCGGCATCGCGATCTCGAGCGAGAGGCGCTTCGCCTCCGCGCCGGAGCTGCCGACGGTCGCCGAAAGCGGCTTCCCGGGCTTCGAGACCGGATCGTTCCAGGGCATCGTCGCGCCCGCGGGCACGCCGAAGGAGGTCGTCGCGAAGCTCCACGGCGACGTCGCGAAGATCCTCGCCACGCCCGAGATGGCCGACCGGCTGTCGAAGGCGGGCGCGGAGATCCGGCCGCAGTCGTCCGAGCAGTTCGGGCAGTTCATCGCCAGCGAGAAGGCGCGCTGGGCGAAGGTCGTCAAGGACAGCGGCGAGAAGTTCGAGTAGCCGCGCGTCAGCCCTCGAACCCGCCCGCGCGCCGAACAACCGCCACGCGCTCGCCGGCGATCCAGTCGACGAACGTCGACGCGAGCGCCGCGTCCGCGGCGCTGGTGCACACGCCGGCCGCGTACGGCGTCGACAGCTCGTACTCGTCGGGCAGGAACCCCGCGAGCGTCACGCCGTCGGTGTACAGGATCTCGGTCGCCTGCGTGCAGCCGATCGCGCCAGGCGGGCCCTCGCGCGCGAGCCGCTGCATCGCGGCCGCGCCGTTCGGAAACGCGCGAAGCTTGCCGGCGAGCGCGCCGAGCAGGCCGAGCCGGTCGAGCACGCGCACGACGTGGATGCCCGCCGTCGCGCGCTCGGTGTCGGGCACGTAGATCGCGCTCGCCTCGCGCAGCCGCGCCGCGAGCTTGTCGCCGCTCGACACGTCGATCGGCGGCTCGCCGGCGCGCACCGCGACGCCGGTGCGCACGCGACCGATCGGCTGCACCGATCCGGGGACGATGCGATGCTCGCCGGCGAGCGCGTCGAGCATCGGCGCCGTCGAGATGAACGCGTCGCAGGGCTCGCCCGCGAGCAGCCGCTCGCGCATCGCGCCGACCGCGCCGAACGTGCCGCGGATCACCGCGCCGGTCTCGCGGTGGAAGTCCGCGGCCAGCCCCTCGACGAGCGCCTTGGCGGCGCCCGCGGAGAGCACGTACACGCCGCGCTGCGCCTGCGTCACTGGTCGGGCTTGGCGCCGGACAGCTTGACGATGCGCTCCCACTTGACGATGTCCTGCTCGAGGTAGCGCGCGAACTCGGCGGGGCTCATCGTCATCGGCACGGCGCCTTGCTTCGCCCAGTCGTCGCGCAGGTCCTGACGCGCGACGATCTTGCGGATCTCGCCGTTGAGCCGCTCGACGATCGCCGGCGGCGTCGCCTTCGGCGCCATCACGCCGAGCCAGATCGTCGCCTCGTAGCCGGGCACGCCGGCTTCCGCGATCGTCGGGACGCCGGGCAGCACCGACGAACGCGCCGTGCCGCTCGTGCCGAGCGCCTTGACCTTGCCTTCGCGCACGTGCTGGCTCATCACGGTGACCGCGTCGAACATCATCTGCACCTGCCCGCCGAGCACGCCCGCGCGCGCCTCGCCGCTGCCCTTGTACGGCACGTGCACGACGTCGATGCCGGCCATCGCCTTGAAGAGCTCGCCGGCCATGTGGTACGGCGTGCCCGGGCCGGACGACGCGTAGTTCATCTTCCCCGGCGCGGCCTTCGCCTCGGCGACGAGCTCCGCGATCGTGCTCGCCTTGACCGACGGGTTCACGACCAACACGAGGTCCGAGTAATTGATCGGCGCCACGCCGACGAAATCGCGCATCAGCACGAACGGCTTCTGCGTCATCAGCGACTCGTTGACCGTGTGCGTGTTCGACATCAGGAGCAGCGTGTAGCCGTCGGGCGCGCTCTTCGCGACGATGTCGGTTCCGAGCACGGAGCCGCCTCCCGGGCGGTTCTCGATCACGAACGGCTGGCCGAGCGACTCCTGCAGGCGCTGCGCGAGCACGCGCGCGTAGACGTCGGCGGGGCCGCCCGCGGCGAACGGCACGACGATGCGCACCGGCCGCGACGGATAGTCCTGCGCGTAGGCGAACGGCACGAGCGCGGCGCAGGCGAGCGCGCCCAGGAACGAGGCGAGGCGTGACATGGCGTTGGGTCCTCCCGGCGGTACCGGCGGACTGTAATCCATCTACAGCGGCCGTGCGAGCGACGGGTCCGGCCGCTCGAGCCAGCGCATCGCGTCGTCGGCGAAGCGTCCGCACTCGTCGATCGCGCGGTTCCAGTCGCGGATGCGGCGCGCGTGGTCCTGCCCGTAGCGGTAGAAGTCGACGCGGTCGGGGAGCTTGCCGTTGGGCAGGCGCGCGAGGAACGCGCGCGACGGCGCGATCACGACCACGTTCGCGAGCCACCGGTGGCCGCGCGGCCGCGCGCGCCACGGCAGGTGCTTGTCGAGCCAGCCGGGCGTGACGTGCGGGACGAAATGCGGGTAGAGCACGATGCCGTCGAGCGCGTCGTACGGCAGCATCAGGTGATAGTCGATCATGCCGCCGTCCCAATACTCGCCGCGCGGCGCGCCCGCGATGCGCGTCACCGGCTCGCACACGAGCGGGATCGACGCCGTCGCGGTCAGCGCGTCCTCGGCGTTCGACGCATCGAGCGCGACGACCGTGGCGCCGAACGCGTCGCGCGGCGGCGGCAGCGACGGGGGCGCGCCCGCCTGCAGGACGACGCGCTCGAAGTGCGCGGCCAGGCGCGAACGCGACAGCGCATTGGCGAGCGCCACGCGTCCGAACGCCGCGCGTCCACGCTTGCCGTCGAGCGCGCCGCGCGAGCGCGTCGCGACGACGCCGAGCGACACGCGCGCGCGAACGCTGGGTCCGTCCGGCCCGATCACCTCGCGCGCGATCGCGCGGATGCGCGCGCTGACGTCGGCCGGTGAAGGGGAGGGCGCGTAATCCTGGTCGTGCACGTACGCGCGACGCAGCCGCGCGAGCGCGCCACGCGCGTCCGGTTGCGCCAGCGCCGCAACGCGCCACGCGCCGATCGACGCGCCGATCAGGTCGATCGACGCCACCGCCGGCAGCCACGTCTCGGCGCAGCGCTCGTCGAACGGCAGGAGTGCGAGGCCCTTCGGCCCGCCCGCGGCGGCAGGCATCGCGCGGATGTCGGCCGGCGCGAGGCCGCGCTCGCGCAGGTGGGCGAGCGCGCGGGGGCCCGCGCGTATTTCCAGCATGCCGTCCATCGTCCCGGCGATTGTAGGTTCGTGTCAGCCGACGCCGACGGCCGGGCGCAAGTCCTGCCGACTTCGGAGGCGACGCGCGACGCGCAGAGTGCCGGTTCCCCCGACATTTCCGAGGAACGTGCCATGAGCCAGCGACAGCAAGGACCGGGCAGCTCCACCGCCACCGACGTCGAGACCGGCAAGCCGCAGGACGCGCGCGACGAGCGCTATCCGGGCGAAGGCAGCGTCTCGAAGGATCCGCAGCAGATGCAGCAGGGCCAGGCCGGCGCCGGCAACAAGCAATACGGCGAGGGCAACTACGCCGCGTCGCGCGACTACAACGAGCGCACCAAGCAGTTCGTCGAGTCGGGACGCGTCGAGGAGGCGGCCAAGGCCGCGGCGCCGAAGAACGAGCGCGAGGCCAAGGAGATGAGCGACGCCGAGCGCGAAGGCCGTCGCCCGATGCGCGAGGAGGATCCCGCGATCAATCCGGACAAGCAGAAGAAGCCGGGGCAGGGGCCCGACAACGCGCAATAGATCGCGCGCTTCCCCGAAAAGCGAAGGGCCGAGGCGCATCGCGCCCCGGCCCTTTTTTTCGAGGAACGCGCTACTGGACGTCCGACTTCTTCCAGCTCGCGTCGGGGTTGTACGTCGTCATCGCGGTCGCGATCTGCTCGGTCGCCGGGCCGAGGTCCTTCTCGTAGACGACGCCGTCCATGTTGCAGATAAAGGTCATCACGCCGGACACGCCGTAGCGGGCCGGGTACATCACGACGCCCGAGCCCCCGATCAGCTTGCCGTTCGCGAGGTACGAATACGCCCCGCCTTTGGCGTCCTTGCCCTGCGAGGTCAGCAGCTTGCCGCGGTAGCCGTGGTACGCGGCGGCGCCCGGCTTCGGCTGTCCCTTCGCGGCTTTTCCGCCCTTGGGTCCGTAGCCTTCCGCGCGCGCCTGCACCGCGAGCGGACCGAGCGGCGACTCGGGCTCGCCGGCCTTCGTCGGCCAATAGAGCCCGTCCTTCTTGCCGGGCGACGAGACGAGCTTCTGCGCATACTCGATGATGCCGTTGCCGTCGCGATCGACCTCGGCGTACTCGCGCTGCGCGTCGATGAACGCGAGACACACCTTCATCGCCGCGATCTCGTTCTCGCCGATGCGCCGGTTGATCACCTCCTCCGCGCCGGCCTTCGCGTCGAAGCGCCACGCGCTGCCGTCCTTCACCAGCGGGAACGGGAACGGCGTCTCGTTCGGGCCGATCAGCAGCGTCGCTTTCGCGTCGCCCTGCTTGTCGATCTTCATCGCGCGGTCCCACGCCGTGACGAGGTCGTCGCGCACCGCGTTGTCGGCGACCTTGTCGCCGCTGAAAATGACCGGCTGGCTGCCCGGGCCGAGCGTCGTGTAGATCGCCTTGAGGTCGTCCGCCTTGACCGCGTCGTAGAGCGCCTTCGCCGCGGCTTCGGGCGTCGGATAGCTCGCCTGCGCCGGGAGCGCCTTGGCCTTGGTCGCCTGCGAATGCGCCAGCGGAGACGCCGCCAGCGCGAGTGCGCACGCGACGGTGGCGAGTGTGGTTTGGATGGTCATGTCGGTCTCCTCCCGTTATCGCCGACCGCCGCCGCGACCGCCGCCGCCGCCGCCTCGGCCCCCGCCACCGCCGCCGCCGGCGCGCGCGCCGCCGCCACCGCCGCCGCCCATCGAGGCGCGGCTCGACGCGCCGCGGTTGCTGTAGCTCGACGCCTGCGAGCGGCTCTGGCCGGAATTGAACGAGCCGCTGCCGCCGAAGTTGCTGCTGCCCCCGAAATTCTGGCCGCCCCCGCCCGCGCGATTGGCGGGACTGCCGGCGCTGATGCCGCCGCCCGCACCGCCGCCGCGATCGAAGCCGCCGCCGCCGGCGCCCGCCCCGGCGCGGTTACCCGCACCGCCCGCCCGATCGGCGACCCCGGCGCTCGGACCGCTGCCGCGGTCGATGCCGCCCGCGCCGCCGCGATCGAGACCGCCCTGGCTCGCGCGGTTGCCCGCGCCCGCGCCGCCGTCGCGACCGCGATAGTCGTTGCGCGAGGCCGCGCCCCCGCGATCGCCGCCCGCGCCGTACTTGTTGCGCGTGCCCTGATCACGGTAGCCGACGTTCTTGCGCTGGCTCGGGTTGTGGTTGAACTTGTTGCCGCCTTCGCGCGAGCGGTTGCTGAACTCGGTCTTGTTGCGCGTGAAGTTGTTGTTGACGTCGATGTCGATGTCGCCGCCGCCCCAGTTCGCGCCGGCCCAGCCCCACGCCGCGCCGACGGCGAGGCCGACGCCGAAGCCGACCATCGCGGCGCCCGCGACGTAGCCCGGGTAGTAGTACGGCGGCGGCGCGTAGTAGTACGGCGGATACGCGGGCGCCCACCACGAGCCGTAGACGACGGTCGGGTTGTACGTCGGGATGTACACGGTCTGCGGCTGCGCGGGCTCGATGATGATCGTCTTGTCCTGCTGCACGACGACCTTCTGCTGCTCGTTGCTCTTGAGGTTGCCCGCGTCCTGCGCCTTCTGCCTCAGCTTCTGCGCGGTCGCCATCACGGCCTTCTGGTCGGCGAGCACCGCGTCGCCGAGCTGCTGCATCCACTCGAGCTTGTCGTTCATCATCTCGAGGACCTGGCCGTACGCGGTGAGCGACTGGACCGACGGATCCCAGTTCTTCTCCTCCGCCGCCTTCAGCATCGCGTCGCCCTTGAGCTTGTCGCGGTTCGCCTTGACGAAGCGCGCCGCCTCGACGACATCGAGCGGGTAGGTCGCGGCCATCAGGACCTGCACGAGGATCTTGTCGGGATACAGCGCGATGGGCGCGACCAGGCTGTCGAGCTGCTCCTGCGTGAAGGCGGGCGCGTTCGCCGCGGCAGGCGCGGGCGCCGCGGCGGGCGCCTGCGCGCCGCTCGGTGGAGCGAGGGCCAGCGCGACGGCGACGGTGGCGAGCACGCTTGCGATGCGAGCTTTCATGACGGTCTCCTCGTCGGCCGCGCCTCGCCCGCGCGCGGTCGTTGTCGGCGCCGAGTCTACACCGCACGACAAGGCGCGAAAGGGGCGCTGCCCGACGGTGCCGCGACCCCTCGCCGTGACTTACCATTGGGGGCGATGGACGTCCTCACCATTCGCGTCAACGGCGCGGCGCGAGCGCTCCCGCCGTCGCAGTCGGTCGCCGACCTCGTGCGCGAGCTCGCGCTCGACGGCAAGCGCATCGCCGTCGAGCTCAACGGCGAGATCGTGCCCCGCAGCCGGTATGCCCAAACGGCGCTCAACGCCGGCGATCGCGTCGAGATCGTCGGCGCCGTGGGCGGCGGCTAGGGCCGGGCGGCGCGATGCACGAGCGTACAATCTCGCCATGAACGCCCCCGAGCGCGCCGCGGTCGCCGATCCGCTCGTCGTCGCGGGACGCGCCTACCGCTCACGCCTGCTCGTCGGCACCGGCAAGTACCGCGATTTCGCCGAGACGCGCGATGCGATCGTGGCCTCGGGCGCCGAGATCGTGACCGTCGCGATCCGGCGCACCAACCTCGGCCAGGACCCGAATGCGCCGTCGCTGCTCGACGCGCTGCCGCCGTCCGAGTTCACGTACCTGCCGAACAGCGCCGGCTGCTACACCGCCGACGACGCGGTGCGCACGCTCAAGCTCGCGCGCGAGCTGCTCGACGGCCACAAGCTCGTGAAGCTCGAGGTGCTCGGCGATCCGGCCTCGCTGTACCCCGACGTGCGGCAGACGATCGCGGCGGCGCAGACGCTCGTGCGCGACGGCTTCGACGTCATGGTCTACACGTCCGACGACCCGATCGTCGCGCGCGAGCTCGAGGCGATCGGCTGCGTCGCGATCATGCCGCTCGCTTCGCTGATCGGCTCGGGCATGGGCATCCTCAATCCCTGGAACCTCGGGTTGATCCTCGAGCGCGCGACGGTGCCGGTGCTCGTCGACGCGGGCGTGGGCACGGCGTCCGATGCGGCCGTCGCGATGGAGCTCGGCTGCGCGGGCGTGCTGATGAACACCGCGATCGCGCAGGCGCGCGAGCCCGTGCGGATGGCGCGCGCGATGAGTCTCGCGGTCGAGGCCGGGCGCGAGGCGTTCCTCGCCGGCCGCATGCCGCGCAAGCGCTACGCGGGCGCGCCGAGCTCGCCGACGACGGGCGTCATCGAATGATCGCCGCGCGCGTCGCGATCGCGCTCGCGGCGCTGGCGACCGTCGCGTCCGCCGCGCCCCCCACGCGCGAGGAGCTCGCGCAATGGTGCGGCGAGGCCGAGGACATGGCGCATTGCGGGCGCCTGATCGAGCAGCAGCAGATGAAGCGGCTGCCCGGGCTCGCGAGGCGCGAGGGCCTCAACCTGCGCATCGCGCTGTTCCCGACCGGCACGGCGACGTTCACCGACGTCGAGAACCCGCTGCAGATGCTGTCGTACTCGCTGTTCGACTCGATCGACGCGCTCAACGCGGTGCTGCTGTTCAAGACCGACGGCGAGAAGACGACGTTCGTGCTGCTGCAGCGCGCCGGCAACCGCGCCGTCGAGCTGCCGTCCGAGCCCGCGCTGTCGCCCGACCGCCAGCGCCTCGCGACCGCGGATTTCTGCGCGACGCGCTGCGTCAACGAGCTCGCCGTGTGGCGCGTGACGCGCGACGGCGTCGTCAAGGAGCTCGCCTGGCGCTCGAGCGAGGACTGGTCCGACGCGACCCCGCGGTGGAAGGATGCGGACACCGTCGTCGTCGACTACGTGACCGCCGCGGACGGGACGCCGCGCACGCTCGAGCGCAAGCTCTCGCAGGCCGGCTGGCTCACGCCGCGCTGATCCGATGACGCCGGACGACGCGCCCGGCGACCTCGTGCGCCGACCGGTGCGCAGCTACGTGCTGCGCCAGGGCCGGCTCTCGCCGGCGCAGGCGCGCGCGCTCGCCGAGCTCGCGCCGCGCTACGCGATTCCGTTCGCGCCCGCGCCGCTCGACGCCGCCGCGACGTTCGGCCGGCGCGCTGATGTCGTGCTCGAGATCGGCTGCGGCATGGGCGAGACGACGGCGGCGATCGCGGCGTCGCAGCCGCACGTCGATTTCGTCGGCGTCGAGGTGCACGGGCCCGGCGTCGGCGCGGTGCTGAACCGCATCGAGCAGGGCGGGCTCGCCAACCTGCGCGTGATCCAGCACGACGCGGTCGAGGTCGTCGACGCGATGATCGCGGAAGGCTCGCTGGCCGGCATCCACGTCTACTTCCCCGATCCGTGGCCGAAGAAGCGCCACCACAAGCGCCGGCTGCTCAAGCCCGCGTTCGTGCATGCGCTCGCCAGGCGCCTGCGGCCGGGCGGCTACCTGCACGTCGCGACCGACTGGATGCCCTACGCCGAGGAGATCCTCGCCACGCTCGCCGCCGAGCCGCTGCTCGCGAACACGTCGCCAGGGTACGCGCCGCGTCCGGCGTGGCGGCCGCTCACCAAGTTCGAGGCGCGCGGGCTCAAGCTCGGGCACGAGGTCGCCGACCTCGTGTTCCGCAGGACGTCGGGCTGAAGGCCGACGTCCGTCGCCTCACAGCCCGAGGATCCCCGCGAGCGCGCGCTTGGCCGCCTCGCGTGAGAAGTGGCGCCGGATGTTCTCGACGCCCGCGCGGCTCAGGCGGTTCCACAGCTTCTCGTCGCCGTACGCCGCGAGGATCGCGTCCGCGTAGGTGTTCGGATGGTCGGCGCACAGCACGTCGATGCCGTGGACGAGGTGCATGCCCTCGACGGCCGCGGACGTCGCGACGACCGGCACGCCGTAGCTCATCGCGAGGTTGACCTTGCCTTTCACGCCGGCGCCGTAGCGCAGCGGCGCGATCGAGACGCGCGCCGCCGTGAACACGGGGTCGAGATCCTCGACGTGCCCGGCGACGACGAGGTCCGGCGCGGCGAGCGCGCGCACGGCGGGCGGCGGCTCGGCGCCGACGATCGTCGTGACCACGCCCGGCAGGCGCCCGCGCAGCAGCGGCAGCACCTCGCGCGCGTACCAGAGCACCGCGTCGGCGTTGGGCGGATGGCGGAAGCCGCCGATGAAGACGATGCCGGCGCGGTCCGCGAACGCGCGTCCGCGCGGCATCGGCTCGTGCACGTTCGACAGGACCTCGACGCGCGCGCCGGGCTCGAGCTCGGCCAGCAGGTCGCGCTCGACCGGCGAGACGACCAGCGTCAGGTCCGCGCGGCGCACCAGGCCGAGCTCCTGCTCGCGCTCCTGCTCGGCCTGGGCCGGCGCGCGCGCGCCGTCGAGCAGCGCGCCGCGCTCGGCGCGCAGGAAATGGAGGTCGACCGTGTCGAACACCACGCGCGCCTGCGGCGCGAAGCGGCGCACCGCGTCGAGGTGCTTCGCGGCCACGTAGTGGCGCGACAGCACGACGACGTCGAACTCGCGGCCGCGCCGCGCGAGGAGGTCGGCGATCGAGCCGATCCACGGCCGGTAGAGCACCTCGACGCCGCGCTCCTGCAGCGCCTGCACGTACGGCTCGGCGTACTCGAGGTTGTCGGCGACGAACGTCGCCTTCGCGCCGAGCTCGCCGGCGAGCTCGAGCAGCGCCTGCATGCGCATCGAGCCCGAGTCGCGGTCCGGCGTGAGCATGTTCGCGTCGACGACGAGCAGGCGCTTTCGCGCGTAGCGGTCGGCCTCGAGCGACGGCGCGTCGCCGTTGCTGCGGTGGGTCGCGAGGTCGACCGCCCAGCGCTGCGCGAACGTCGCGCGGTTGATCGCCTGGTGGCGCTTGACGCCGCTCGTCTCGTCGCGCCCCGCGGTCGTCCCCTCGAAATGCACGACCGTCGCCGCCGGCTGGTAGCGCACGCTGCGGCCTGCGGCGCGCACGGCGAACGCCAGGTCGGTGTCCTCGTAATACGCGGGCGCGTACCGCGGGTCGAAGCCGCCGAGCGAGGCGAACAGCGCGCGGTCGATCGCCAGGCACGCGCCCGAGCAATAGTCGACGCGGCGCACGTAGTTGTACTCGGGCCGGTCGGGATCGTCGCCGCGCCCGACGTTCCACGCGGACCCGTCGCGCCAGACGATGCCGCCCGCTTCCTGCAGCGTGCCGTCGGGGTAGACGAGCTTCGCGCCGCACAGGCCCGTGTCGGGATGGCGCGCGAACACGCGCTCGAGCGCGTCGAGCCAGCCGTCGGTCACGATCGTGTCGTTGTTGAGGAACACGAGCCGCTCGCCGCGCGCGAGCGAGGCCCCGAGGTTGCACGCCGCGATGAAGCCGCCGTTGCGCTCCGCCCGCACGATCGCCACCCCGGTCACCGGCGCCAGCGCGTCGGCGAGCGGCTCGGGCGACGCGTCGTCGACGACGATCACCTCGACGGCATCGTGCGGCACCGTCGCGTGCACGCTCTTGAGGCAGGTGTAGGTGGCGAGCGGCTGCCCGTACGCCGGGATTACGATCGTCACGCGCGGACGCTCGGCCGCGCCGAACGCGAGCGGCGCCACGGCCGTCTCGGCGCTCCAGCTGCGCCGCACGCGCGGCGCCACGTAGCCGCGGCCGCGCAGCTTCTGCTGCACGCGGCGCGCGAGCGCGCCGACGCCCTGCTCCTTGAGGAT
>JADMIO012807516.1_pt1 | contig 22396 bp, 17 predicted proteins | sample 8958161 | NCBI WGS metagenome assembly JADMIO01 (sample SAMN16585339, study PRJNA669376) | soil metagenome | isolation source: Crop rotation soil | place: USA: Cullars Rotation, Alabama | collected 2011 | reverse complement strand
CGCGACAACTTGTCCACGTGGAATTCTAAGCTTAGGATCCCAATGTGCTGGAAAGGGAAGGCGCGTTGATACAGGAAAAAAATAAAAGCAGTAACAAAACAATTACCGACAAAACCGGCAATTTTATCTTACCGGTACAAGAATCACAGGATTCTGTTACAATAAATTTTATTGGTTACAAACAAGTAACTGTAAATGCCCAATCAACCTTGATACAACTAATCCCTGATATTATAAAACTGGAAGATGTTGTACTTGCGCAAACTAATTTTCAACAAAATTTTGGGACCATTTCCAAAATAGATCTTGATCTCAAGCCTGTAAAAAATTCGCAGGAACTTTTACGTATAGTACCAGGTTTGTTTGTCGCACAGCATGCCGGAGGCGGTAAAGCAGAACAGATATTTTTACGGGGTTTTGATTGCGATCACGGAACTGATATCGCCATAAGCGTTGATGGTATGCCGGTAAATATGATTTCGCATGCACATGGCCAGGGTTATGCAGATGCACATTTCATTATTCCTGAAACGATAAATACAATTGACTATGGCACCGGGCCTTATTATACACAACAAGGTAACCTTAATACAGCCGGCTATGTAAATTTTTCAACGTTCAACAGCATCCCTCAGAGCAGAATATCGGTAGAAGCAGGCCGGTTTGACACTTACCGCGCTTTGGCCATGGTTGACCTGCTTAAGAAAAATAAAGACAAACACAATGCTTATATCGCCGGCGAGTTTAATTATACAAATGGACCTACAGATAACCCGCAGAACTTTAACCGGTTTAATATTTTCGCAAAATATAATCTTGCAATTACAGAAAATATGCAGCTTTCAGTTCTATTATCGGCCTTTAAGAGCAACTGGGATGCTGCGGGGCAAATACCAACCCGCGCGGTGAAAGAGGGCATCATCGGCCGCTTTGGTTCGCTAGATCCCTCAGAAGGTGGTAATACGGCAAGGTATAATGCCGGTATTTCATTAAACCACCGTTTTAAAAATGATATGAACTGGTATAACCAGGTTTATTATTCACGGTATATTTTCAACCTGTATTCAAACTTTACATTTTACCTGAATGATCCAGTTAATGGCGATGAAATTCAACAGGCAGAAAAAAGAAATATTTTCGGCTATACAACTAAAGTTGAAAAAAGATATTTCTTTAATAACTGGTCGCTGAATGGTATTTATGGTGCAGGCCTCAGGTATGATGCAACAGACAGCAGCAATTTATCAAATGTTGTAAAAAGAAAATTTTTAGGCTATACAAAGCTTGGAAATATTAATGAGGCAAACGGTTATGCGTTGATTCAGCAACAAATAAACGCAGGCAAATGGCTTATTGATGCAGGCGTACGCTTTGATATTTTTAATTTCAGGTATGAAGACCTGCTTTCAGCACAACAAATGCCATCTCAAACAAAAAGTATCATAAGCCCTAAATTAAATATTCAATATACCTTCAACAGGGATGTTCAGTTATACGTAAAAGCAGGGAAAGGTTTTCATTCGAACGATACAAGGGTTGTGGTCGAGAACAACGGCTATGAAATTTTACCCGCCGCATATGGCGCAGACCTGGGCCTTATTGTGAAACCTGTAAATAACCTGATCATTAATGTTGCGGCATGGTATTTATACCTGCAGCAGGAATTTGTATATGTTGGAGATGAAGGTGTGGCTGAACCCGGTGGCAAAACACGCAGGCTGGGAATTGATATTATAGCACGTTACCAGGTAAGCAAAAACATTTTTGCCAACGCAAATGTGAATCTTACAAAAGCAAGAGCGATTGGCGAGCCTAAAGGCGAAGACTATATTCCGTTGGCGCCCCCATTCACCACAACAGGTGGCTTATTTTATAAAAACCAATATGGTTTTAACGGGGGCATAAGCTACCGTTATCTAAAAGACAGGCCGGCCAGTGAAGATAATTCCATTGTTGCCAAAGGCTATTTTGTTACAGATGCGGCCATCAATTACCGTACGCGCCGATACGAGTTCGGCATTGCCATTGATAATCTTTTTAATACTAAGTGGAATGAAGCACAGTTTGCAACTGAATCAAGGTTATACGACGAAACTGCACCGGTAACAGAACTTAATTTCACGCCGGGAAACCCATTTATGATAAGAGCCAAAGTAACTGTTTTCTTTTAATAGCGATAAGCTGTAAATAAGAAAACTGCACCGCGGTTACTAACGAGATTGTTGAAAATAAACGTCGAACTATTATTATGCCATTGAAATCTTTTTAACATGCATTAAGTACGTCTATTTTGAATCTGTATACCTATGACCTAATGGATTAGTAAATCTTTTGCACCATAGGCAACAACATAGGGTTTCACGCTGAAATATCAAATCAAATAGCAACGTGTATTATTTAAGTTTGTTTAGGCTCTTCCTCATCTGGCTGGACATCTTCAACTGCCTCTCCTGCCTTTGCAATATCTGGTTCGCCTGCCACATCGGGTTCTTCAATTTCCTCTGCCTGCGCAATGTCATCTGATTCACCTGACTCATCTGCAATTTCGCGGAGTTCTTCAGGTTCGCCTAAAATTTCATTTGCCTGGGCAATTTCATCTGAATGGCCTGACTCATCTACAATTTCACGGGACTCTTCGGGGGCACCTGAAATCTGGTCTGCCGGTTGCGAAACATCAACAGGCTGTCCCTCCCGGGGAGCAGGAGCAGCATTGCCACCGCCACCATTTCCGCCACCACCATTTCCTGCACCCCTATTCTGTTCTTCCTGCAATTTTTTAGCCGGTGGCCATTGTTTATGCTCCGCATCGAGTATAGCTTCCACCGTTGCAACAAACAATGACTCTTTATCAATACCGGGATCCGCATAAGGGCCAACACTAAAATGATAATAATGAATTTCAGGTTTCAGTTTTTCGTAAGTAACACGGTAAGTGATCCATAATTCCTGGTAACTGAAAGTTTTTAAGCCGGCTGTTAAAATAGCTACAACTCCTGAAATTACTACAACAATGATCTGTAAGGCACTATAGCCTGCAGCATCTCCTGCTGCCTCCGTTATCCCGCGGCTGGCAAGCGCTGCAAGTATGGGCGTAGCGGCTGAAAGAATGATAAGCGTCCATTGAAACTGCTTGTATCTTTTTTGATTTTTTGCAGAAGCTTTACTATAAAATTCCATTTGCTTTTTATAGCGATTCTCAACATAGTCATCAAAAACAGCTTTTTCCATTTGGTTAGATTTAGTGTTTGAAGATAATATAAATTATTGCTCAATTGAAATTTATGTACTTCAATACTTGCATTAATTATAATTATGAACACTAAACCATTTCCTGTATTAATCGCATCATGGCTGTAAAAGCAGCTGAACCTAAACATCAGAATTTGTGCATAAAAAACCCTGAGAATTTTTGCCCCGATAATTACGGGAGGTAATCGGGAAGGGTAAATTTTTGACGTGCGGTAAAGCCTGGAATTGTCTTGCTTTCCCTTATTTCTGTATGATGAATTTGACCCGGTTCCGTTCACCGCCATCAGTCAATTCGAGGTAGTACGTTCCCGGTTTTAACCCGGATAGATCAAGATTACAAATGTTGTTTCCTTTTATTGCCTTTGCCATCTTCGTGAACGCTATTTTACCTGCGATGTCAAATACCTGTATTTGCGTTTCACCGGTGCTGCTATGGTCATAACTTATGTTTATATTCCCTGTTGAAGGGTCTGGATAAATTACCGGTTTTCCCGATGATACAGGCAACGCTGTTTTTGTTACAGCGGCATTATTAAAAACAAAAGATTGTATTGTAGCTTTGGTAGTAAGTGCATTTTTTGTTAAGTAATTATATGTGGCAGCATTAGAACCATCCCAGGTATAAGGTATTAATAAGAATTTGTAAGTGCCTGGTGTGAGGCCTGGTATTGTAGCAGAAACGGCAGGCATAATTGGCAATCCGGTTGAAACAGTTGGAACGATCTTACCGTTTACAACAACACTGCCAGGAGGCCTACCGTCAGGATTTTGCAAAATTCTTATACTATCCTTGGAATATACCAGTAAATACCCAGCATTTTTTGCGCCGCTAGTTGGAAATTTCGCATGATTCCACTTAAGGTTAATTACCGTATTATTTTTTGTCGCAGTGAACTCTCCAGGTTGTGCAAGTGGGCTTGTGGAAAGTGTGGTAAATGTACCCTTGACATAGCCGGTGCTATGGCTTGCATTATTATTTATTGCATACAGAATATATTTATACTGAGTTTGTGGTTTTAAGCCTGTTCGTTTTTGCGAAAATTTTTCTAACTGCGCTGTATTGTCGCGCAACCGGTTTGAACTTAGAAAGATCTTGTCGAAGGAGGTAACACTTGAACCTCTTTCTATAAGCTTTGTGGCTCCCGCAGATATTATAGATGCACCAATAGTTGCAGATGAACTTGTAATATCGATTACAAATGGCCGAATTACCTCTGGCGAAGCCGGCCATGAGTAGGATGTATCAAGAATAAGTTTAAAATTGGTTTTAAGCGACTTTTCATAAGCTGTTAATTTGCTGTCAATGAGCGGTGATAACTCTTCCGGATCATCAACTGTGTTATAAAATTTACCGGCCTTGGAAATTCCGGTCGAATCGTAAAGTTTATATGTTTTATCCCTTACCCATATCCGAAGACTATCGTTGTTTTGATTTTCCGGAGCGAAAAAACAATATAATTGTTTTTTTATTTTGTCTGGCTTCCCTAAAATTTTTTGATAAAAGCTCAGACCGTCCAGTTTACCATAGGCACTTAAATCATTTATGCCGGCAGCCTGGGCAAAAGTTGGGAGGAAGTCGGTAAAATCAACTAAATCATCATTTATTGTTCCAGGCGGAATATGGCCCGGCCAATAAACAATAAGCGGTACGTGTGTACCGCCTTCAGTAGTCTTGCCTTTCTCTCCCTGTATATGCCGAACGTTATTAGCGTTATAAAAAATAAATGAAGATGTGCCGTTATCTCCGGTATAAACGACAATAGTGTTGTTAGCTAATCTTGTAGCACGTAATTTATTCAGAATCACTCCAACCTTTTTATCCATATATTTCATCATAGAAGGAAAATAGCTGGTATCGCTTTGCTGATTATCATGCCATGTTGTAAAGGCTTTATCATCTGGTGTTGGGCAAAATGGCGGATGACCTAAAGACATGGAATAACAAGCAAAAAATGGCCGCGTCTTGTTGTTGTCGATAAATTTCAAAAGCTTATCTGTTAAAATATCATCACCATATTTGTTTGCTGTGACACTATCAGGAAGGCGATAACCATTTTGTTTTAGAACAGGATTCTTATACCGCCTATATGCCATGGTATCCTCTGTTAATTCAAAAACAACATGCGTGTCCCAGCCCCAATTAGACATAGCTGCTACACTATATTGAAATTGCAACTTCCCAAAAATCCCGGTAGCATAGCCTGCATCATGCATTACGTTGGCGATTGTTTTTTCCTTTTCGCTCATATAACCCCAGTTGTTGTAATTACGGTTGAGATATTTACCAGTTAAAAACATACTTCGTGAGGTACAACATAATGGCGAAGATTCGCAATGCGTAAAATTAATTCCATGTCTTGCCATCGAATCTATATTGGGTGTAGAATATGATTGACCACCATTTATTCCAAGGTTGTCATAACCCACGTCATCCGCCAAAATAAAAATAATATTAGGTTTACTTGTTCCTGTTAATTTTTGAGCTTGTACTCCTTGAATAGTCAAACATGAAGAAGCAATGAGGAGAATTGCCGTTGTAATTGATTTTCCTAGGCTGCAATATGAGGATACCATAGGTAACTTTTTATAGGTTGAGCATACAGGCAGTTGAAATTTTCGTTTCCAATCTTACGTAGAAGCAAATGATTTTGAATAATAATTAAGGCAATATGAAAAAATAAATTTTTTCATATGAGTATGTTTAAGAATGCAATGAAGTAGTATCGGGTAACAATTTTTTCGATTGTGATTCGTTGCGTTTTCTAAATTTCAATTACGCTTAAAATAATAAAAACAAAATGAAAATTATTATGACCTCGTTTTTCAAATATTTTAATAGTCAACAGAAATCTTATATCCTGGTATGGCAATCTTTCAGAATGTAGAGATGCAATACAATTCTTTTGTACTTTTTTAAGGTCTTTTCTTCTCAAACAAAATTCATTTAATTTTTGTTTCCAGTCAATCCCATAAATAAGGGAGATTTTACAAGACTGTAATAAAAAAGTATGCCGGGGAAATATTATCCACTATCGCAAAAAATTCATCTGCTTAAAAGACCATCTGCATTGATAAAACGCAAAAGTCAATCACATAGAAGAAGCGATTTGAAAAAGAAAAATCTACTTTAGTGGGTTGTAAGACATAAAATATAAAGAACACCGTCACAGTGTTTTTAAGATCAGATTCAATTATCAATTTATCTAATAAATTTATTTTTCAATGAGACATACTGAAGCTGTTCCAACATCCATCGCGCCATGGTTATCCGTTAACAGTACTGCAAAAGCTGTTGCATTTTATGTATCAGCATTTGGTGCAATTGAAACTTATCGTCTCGAAGATCCCGAAGGAAATGCTGTAGTGAAGCTTTCCGTTGATGGTGCTGAGTTTTGGCTAAGCGATTCTGTACCGGGCAATAAAGAGCCGGAAGTGGTTGGCGGCGGATCTGTGAGAATGATACTAACCGTAGCTGATCCTGATGCTGTTTATAAACAGGCCATGGAAGCCGGTGCCACAGAAGTGTTTCCTGTGGTTGAAGAGCATGGCTGGATACTAGGCAGGTTGATCGATCCTTTTGGACTTCATTGGGAAATAGGCCGGCAGGTAGATCCATGATTTTTGGGGCAGCGTAAATTCATTCACCCGCTTTTTTCACTCATTCACCTACAATTTTAAGTATTAAGCCTAACCAGGCTTTTTATCGATGCAATACAGAAATATTTTCGCATAGAAATTAAATAACAGTTCCATGAACAACGAAGAAAGAGCAAGACGCGGGGATGAGATGAGCAGATATAACCCGGGCCACGGTGGAAACCGGGTATGGATTGGGTTAATCTTGCTGGCAGCGGGTGGTTTATTGCTCGCCAGAAAAATAGGCGCCGATATACCTGGCTGGCTGTTTAGCTGGCAAATGCTTTTAGTTGCAATTGGCCTTGTAATAAGTTTGAAAAGCGGTTTTAAAAATGCCGGTGGTTTAATCCTGATATTGATTGGAGGTGCCTTTTTGCTGAATGATATAATTCCAAACGCCCATATGCAGGATTTTATATGGCCAGGTATTTTAATCATAGCGGGTATTATTTTCATACTAAGACCGCGCTCGAAAACAAGCTTTAAAAATAACTGGAAAAATTGGGAACACCGGGAATACAATCCCGAAGTACAGGCGATAAATCCGCAATTCGAAACTAATGATAATGCAGAATACATTGAAATAAATGCGGTGTTTGGCAGCGTAAATAAGTTGGTGCTTTCCAAAAATTTTAAAGGTGGTGAAATAAATGCCTTTATGGGTGGCGCTGAAGTTAACCTGTTGCAAGCCGACATAAAGCAGCCAATTCAACTTGAAGTAAACAATGTCTTTGGAGGTACCAAATTGATACTTCCCGCCAACTGGGATTTAAAAAATGAAATAACGGCTGTATTTGGTGGTGTTGAAGATAAACGCAATGCTGCCATCTCTTCACCTGATCCCGGCAAAGCGATCATATTAAAAGGTGCCTGTGTTTTCGGAGGCATCGAAATAAGGAATTTTTAGGTCAGTATCTATATAGTCACATCAGGTTATATTCATTGGACCTCTGCATGAGCAAACCGGGATAAAAATTATTGCAGCAAAAAATTAATCTATCAACACTCACAACAAAATCATTACTATGAAATGGTATCTTGCAAAACTGGTGTACAGGATAGTGTGCGGCGAAGGCAATCATACACCGCAGTTTGATGAACAACTACGACTGATAAATGCAGAAGACCAACTGCATGCTTTTCACAAGGCGAGGCTGTTTGGCCATCGCGAACAGGATAATTTCCTGAATGCTGCAAATAAACCTGTGCACTGGAAATTTGTAGATGTTTCAGAAGTTCATGAGCTGAGCCAGTTGAATGATGGTGTTGAAATTTATTCACGCATATCGGAAGAAGAGAACGGAGATATTTATACAAAACTCGTCTTATTACGCGCTACGCACCTGCAGGAAAATTTTTTACATGCAACCATGCAGTTAAACTAAAATAATTTTGGCTACAACTGAATCAAATAAACGGTTGTTATTGGTGAATACTACATGGTTGCTTATAGTAGGTGCCATTCATTCGTATATTTTATCACAGTCTAACCTTGCAGTTAAAGAGATAGCTATTGACACACTGGTAACATTTGGCCTGCTTGGTGCAGTTTGCTTTCTTATTGTAAATAACATGCGCTACTATTTGCCCCAGCGCGAAAAATACTGGTATATACTTCTTATAAGTGTTTGGGTTGGCGGCATCTGTTCATTTATTTCAAGGATATTATTAAATGCATTACTGGGTAACGATGCACACTATGCTGCGCAAATACATGACACAAGCGGCCTACGTTTCGGTATCGCATTTTTATTGGTAAGTTGTATTGCTATGATGAGCTTATTATGGTATAACCAGGAAGAGCAGAAACAAATGGATGCACGTAAAACAGAAGCGGAACAATTGGCAAGGGAAGCCGAATTATTTAAGCTTAGACAACAATTGCAACCGCATTTTTTATTTAATAGTTTAAACTCAATAAGCGCTCTAACGGGCACACAGCCTGAAAAAGCAAGGCATATGATCAACCAGTTAAGCGAATTTTTGCGCGGCACCTTAAAGAAAGACGAAAAGGTTTTTAACACGCTGGCAGAAGAGATGCAATACCTTGAGCTATATCTTGAGATCGAAAAAGTAAGGTTCGGATACCGGCTTCAAACCGATACCATTTGTGAGGCCGATGCACTCCCATTAAAACTTCCGGCCATGCTTTTACAACCCGTTGTTGAAAATGCTATCAAGTTTGGATTATACGATACTACAGGCGATGTACTCATTAAGGTACATGCGCAAAAAACAAATAATAATTTAAAGGTTATTGTTGAAAACCCGTTCGATCCCGAAACATCGCAACCTTTAAAAGGTACCGGCTTCGGCTTACCATCTATTCAGCGAAGATTATTTTTATTATTTGCAAGACAGGATCTATTGACTGTTCACAAAACAGATAACCATTTTATAACAACCATTCTTATTCCTCAAAGTGTATGAACGTAGTTATTATTGATGATGAACCGCTGGCAAGAAGCATTGTAAAGGAGTATTTGCAATCTTATCCGGAAATAAATATTCTTGCCGAATGCAACGATGGCTTTGAAGGAGTAAAATCTATTCAGCAATATCAACCGGATCTTATCTTCCTCGATATTCAAATGCCGAAGATCAATGGCTTTGAAATGCTTGAGCTTGTTGAAGATCCGCCGGCGGTGATCTTTACAACTGCTTTTGACGAATTTGCTATCAAAGCATTCGAATCAAATGCTGTTGACTATTTATTAAAGCCCTTCAGTAAAGACCGCTTTGATAAGGCGATACAGAAATATTTAACACAGAAACAATCTGCTCCGCAACAAACAGAAGCAATATTGGAAAGCGCGGCACAATCGCCCGCGCAACAAAACCGTATCGTTGTTAAAGACGGCAGTAGGATCAAAATAATTCCTGTGGCACAGGTTCAATATCTTGAAGCTGCAGATGACTATGTAAAAATCTTTACAGGCGAAGGCTCATTTCTTAAGAAGAAAACCATGAGTTATTTTGAGCAATCGCTACAGGCCTTCCAGTTCGTACGCGTTCACCGCTCCTATATTGTAAACACCCAACTTATTACACGTATTGATGCTTATGAAAAAGACAGTCACCTGGTTTTACTCAGCACAGGCTCAAAATTGCCGGTAAGTAAAGCGGGGTATGCCAAATTAAGAGAAGTGCTTGGCATATAAACTTGTAGTGAATAGTTATTGCTTAATAGTTAATCGTTATAACATTTACTCAAACAACCTGTCAACTTATCAACCAGTTGTTTAATGCAGTTTCTTCATATTATTTAAGAAATTTTTGCTGACAGTCTTTTCCCTTAGAGTCATATCTGCTGTATCTATCGGCTGCCTTTCAGCCGGGTCAAGTTTGGTATTAAAAAACCTCTTGTTGTAATTAGGGTTCGGCAGTGTATCATATTGTTTATATGTGGCGTTATGCATCCATCTTTTCAGGAACAGCGGGTTTGTTTCGTTCTTACCAGAACCCACAAAATGACAGAATATCCATGGGCGCACGTTTGAATAATCACCAATGAACTGCGGCGCAAAGCTTATTCCGTCTGTAGTACCATAAGTTGCCGGCACAGGCTTATGCGCCACCTCAGAAATCGTGCTCATAAAATCGACAAGACTTATCAAATTTGTATCAATCCCCCCTGGCATTATACGACCCTGCATAAAAGCCACCATTGGTACATGAGTGCCTGCTTCGTTTGGTTGCGACTTACCTCCGGTTACTATTTGCCCGTTGTAAAGACTGTGAATGTCGGCAACAGAGCCATTGTCACCTACAAACAAAACAAGTGTTTTGCTCTGCAATGTGTCGGTTCTAAGTTTGTTCATTAGCTGCCCTACCAGTTTATCCATGTATTTAACCATAGAAGGATAATAAATTGAATCGCCGGGCTGTTTTTTCTTTAAAGGATCCCATGTAGCAAAGGCGGCATCATCGGGTGTGGGGCAAAAAGGCTTATGAACGAGATTCATAGACCAATAAACAAAAAAGGGGGTTTTGTTTTTGTTCTCATCAATGAATTTAAACATATAATTCCTGAAAAGATCCTCTCCATATTTGCCTGCAACGGCAGAATCGGGCCAGTAAGCGCCACTCTCATATACTTTGGGATTTTTATAAATACTTATTGCGTCTTCATCACCAGCTTCCAGGTAAAATGGATTGGTGACAAGGTATTTCTGAAAACCAAATTTGCGTATTGAGGGGCCGCCTCCATTAAATTGCCATTTCCCAACAGCGCAGGTTGAATACCCGGCCGTTCTCAAAAGATTCGCAATTGTTCTTTGGGATGTATCGAGTTTACCCCAGGTGGTGTAATTCCTGAAATTATATTTACCCGTTAATAACATAAACCTGCTTGGAGAACATAAAGGGGAGCTGTAGCATCGCGTAAATTGCGTACCCGTTCTGGCAAGCGTGTTTAGATTGGGAGTTGAATAAGATTGGCCTCCCGTATAATTTGGCGTTTCATAGCCAACATCATCGGCAAGAATAAGAATGATATTTGGCTTGCTGATTGTACCGCCGGCATCAAGTTTCGATTCTTGTGAGCCAAGGCCTGGCTCAAATTCCGGTTTGTTGCAACTCGCAACAATTATCAATAGCATAAGGATAAGGGGTAAGCGTACAATTGTTTTCATAAAGCATCAGATTAGGTTAATTCAGCGGCAAATTATACAAAAAAATTAATTAATATATAATTACTGCAAACTCCAACCCCAAAGGGGTTGAGTAATTCATTATGCTTTTGAAGAACTCTTTATATTGCACCGCATAGCTCCCTGAAAAATTTTCGACCCGCTCCTGTAAATTATTACCTGGGAAAAGTGCAGACCTGATCTTTTTTATTTGCTCCTGCTCGGTAACGAATTTCTTCTTTTCCGCCCGCAGCATTTTCTTTTCCAGTTCTGCCAGGCCTTTAAGCGCTTTTGTTTTTAAGGCTGCAATATGCCCGGTGAGGGTTGTGTCTATTTTAGAAGCATACGAGGATATATGGTTATACAGGTTTTCCGCATCTGTAACCTCGCCGTTTAAACTGGTTGTATTTATACTGTGTTTTTGCGTGAAAGCTTTCATCAGCATGTGCTCTTCGCTAAAAAAATCTTCCGGTGAAAAATCCATCCCCTTTATTTTGCCTGCTATCCTTTCTTCGATCAATAAAAAAGAATTGCGCAATAAAAGCACCGGATAGGGGACCCCCGCCTGGTGAAATACTTCCTTTAGTTCGAGCCAGTAAGCCAGTTCACCGCCGCCGCCAATAAAAGCAATATTGGGCAAGATTGTCTCCTGGTACACACCGCGTAAAATAACATTCGGGCTAAAGCGCTCGGGGTGTTCATCAAGCTCCTGTAAAATCTCCTCGGCAGTGAATTCGGTATTTGAATTTTGGATCCTGAATTTTGCATCTTCCGCTTCAATTCTTTCACGCTTGTCGTTGGCCAGGTAAAATAAATTTATTTTCCTGCCGCTTGCCTGCACTTTATAGTGCGTCCCCAATTGTGTTGTTGTTGCAGATACAGCTTTATTCGAAAATTGTTCAGTCAGCTCTTTTTGAATTACCGGTTTAAATATCTTCTTTAAGGCTGCATTATCAGGTATTAAAACCACCAATCCATATTCTCCGAATAAGGCATTTAGCAAATAAAGCGTGGCCTGTTGAATGGTTGTTTTTTCTTTATAGGCAGCCCGGAATATCTCCATCAACTCCTCTCCATGCGGCAAAACACTAAGCTGGCCTTCCATTTCATTCATCAGTTGGAGTAAAGCCTTATCCACTTTCATTCTGCCTACAGCCCCTGTTTGCTTTGTTTCCCAAACATATTTTCTTTGGTTGATGGTAATATGGTTGAGCTCCTCAAGATCAGCATCTTCACTACCCATAAAATAAACGGGAACGAAATTGTACTGTGGAAAGTTTTGATTTAGTTCTCCGGCAAGTTTTATCGCATGAAATATTTTATAAACAACGTATAAAGGACCCGTAAAAATATTCGGCTGGTGGGCCGTTGTAACTGTAAAAGTATTTTCGTTTAAAAGAGATTGTATATTGGAAGCGGCTTTTTGAGAGATCTCCAGGCCGGAATATTGTTCCTGCAAGGCTTCTACCAGCGCTCCCCGGTGTTGAAAATCTTTTCTTTGACTAATGGATTGTTCTATGCCTTCAAGTGTTGGACGAAAATCATAAAATGGCCGCAGTTGCGGTTCATCATTTAAATAGTCAATAACAAGTTTTGAAAAATATCCAGTCTGTCCGTAAGGAATATAACTACAATGTGTTTCCATTTGCAGCGCAAATTACTGCACTAAATAACATGTTCAGTTACCGGTTGTATAACTTTACCTTCAAGGTCGTAATCAAAAGCATTGGTGATTTCAACGTTTACAAATTCACCGGGTGTTAATTTTTTTTCTGAATGAATGATGACCTCATTATCTACTTCAACACTGTCAAATTCCGTCCTGCCCAAATAACGGCCCGCTTCTTTTTTATCGATGATAACTTTATAAACCCGTCCTATTTTCCCGGCATTTTTTTCATAACTGATCTCCTGCTGTACTTCCATAATTTCTTCAGCTCTCGACTGCTTTTCTGCTGCGGGAACATCATCTACCAGGCTATAGCCACTGGTTCCTTCTTCATGACTGTAAGTAAATACACCTACCCTGTCGAATCGCTGTTGCTGCAGGAACAACTTGAGTTCTTCCACATCACCTCTTGTTTCACCCGGGAAACCTGCTATTAACGTAGTCCGTAAACAAATACCCGGCACCCTGTCACGGATAATATTCAGTGTTTCTTCAATTTCAGCCCTGGTGCTCTGGCGGCGCATCGCCTGCAACATCCGGTCGCTTGCATGCTGCAAAGGCATATCAAGATAGTTACAGATGTTCTCACGCTCCCGCATTACATTCAGCACTTCAAAAGGGAATTTATTCGGGTAGGCATAATGCAGGCGTATCCATTCCAGGCCTTTAACATCGCTCAGTCGTTTTAAAAGATCAGCCAGCATTCTTTTCTTATAAATATCCAGTCCGTAGTAGGTAAGTTCCTGAGCGATGAGCATGATCTCTTTTACACCGCGTTTTACCAGGCCTTCAGCTTCAGCCACGATCTCTTCCATCGTTTTGCTTATATGCTTGCCACGCATTAAAGGAATGGCGCAGAATGCGCAGGTACGGTTACAGCCTTCGCTTATTTTCAGATAAGCATAATGTTTTGGCGTGCTGAGCAATCTTTCGCCCAGTAATTCTGTTTTGTAGTCTGCATCGAAAGCTTTCAATATGAGAGGCAGCTCAAGGGTTCCGAACCAGGAGTCGACTTCGGGAATTTCAGACTCAAGATCGTTACGGTAGCGCTCGCTTAAACAACCGGTGACATACACTTTATCCAGCTTGCCGCGTTTTTTCAGGTCAACCTGCTGCAAAATGGTGTTGATGCTTTCTTCCTTGGCCTTGTCGATAAAGCCGCAGGTATTCACCACTACGATATTGTGGTCGAGCTTTGCATTTTCATGCACCACGTTAATGGCATTAGCCTGTAACTGGCCGCTAAGTACTTCACTATCAACCAGGTTTTTGCTGCAACCCAGTGTGATAATATTTACTTTGTCCTGCTTTAAAGATCTTGCCTTCATAATTTAAGGCTGCAAAATTACGTTGCCGGAATTTATATAACCGGATATTAACAAGCAGTCAACGTTAGTGCGGGGGCGGATCGTGATCTTCAATCGCGAATCGTCAATTCCTAAAACCCAATTACTAATTTCCAATTTCCGACTCAAACAAGTCATTCACCGGGTGTAAATGCCTTGTTTGGGACGCAAACTGGTCATTTACCAGGTGTAAATGCCTTGTTTGGGACGCAGACAGGTCATTTACCAGGTGCAAATGCCTTGTTTGGGACGCAAACTGGTCATTTACCAGGTGTAAATGTCTTGTTTGGGACGCAGACAGGTCATTTACCAGGTGTAAATGCCTTGTTTGGGACGCAAACTGGTCATTTGCCAGGTGTAAATGCCTTGTTTGGGATGCAAACTGGTCATTTACCAGGTGCAAGGGCCTTCCCGGAGACCCGAATACCAATTCCAGCTCAGAAATGTTTCGGGATATTCCAACTGGAACTCATAGGCAAAGTGCACTTTGGTATGCCAATTATGTATGTCGTTATAACAACAGAAACACTGCTACAGAGGCACGGGTGATGCTCATTTATTAAGGTACTATCTGTGCATCGCGGTATTGCCGCCATAAAATTCTACTGTAAAAGTGTTGCGACGCAACAGGCGATGCCATGAAATTCAACTGCCGGTCACCAAAATATCGTCAACGCCGCAGGCGACACAGGCAATTCAGCATACGGGTTATCTGGCATAACATGTAATTCCCAATTCCTAATTCCCAATTCCTTATCAACCTGCCAACTTATCAACCTATCAACCTACCTCAGCCCACTACACCAACCAGCTCACTAAAAAGCGCCGTCATTTTGGGTTCAGCCTCATTAGCTGCAGCCAGCACTTCCTCATGTGTTATTATATTATCTTCCTCCCGAATGCCAAGATCTGTAATGATGCTCATGGCGAAAACCTTTATACCCGCATGGTTGGCGGCGATCACTTCCTGTACAGTACTCATGCCTACGGCATCGGCTCCAGCAGCCTTAATGAGTTTGTATTCTGAACGGGTTTCAAAAGTAGGGCCGGTTACGCCGCAATACACGCCTTCTTTTACCTCATAGCCTAAATCTTTTGCAATTGATTTTGCTTTGATGATAAGTTCCCTGCTATAAGGCTCGCTCATATCAGGAAACCGTGTTCCCAATGCGTCTTCGTTTTTACCGACCAACGGGTTCACAATGAACATGCTGATGTGATCCGTTATGATCATCATTTCACCCACTTTAAATGAAGTATTTACGCCACCTGCAGCATTTGAAAGAAGCAAGATTTCAACACCCAACATTTTCATCAGGCGGATAGGATAAACCACCTGCTGCGGTGTATAACCTTCATAATAATGAAACCGGCCGGCCATCACCACTACCTGCTTATTATTTATTGTGCCGAAAACCAGTTTGCCTTTATGCCCGGCAACCGTACTCACCGGGAAATGCGGCAGTTCGGTATAATCTATTTCACATTCAACCTCCATACCCCGGGTAAAATTTCCAAGCCCGCTGCCAAGCACTACGCCAACCCGTGGTTGTTTTGTATATTTTGATTTGACAAAGCTTGTTGTTTCGTTCAGTTGCTGTAATAAATTACTTTCCATAAGCGCCAAAGATAAAAGTAAGATCGCGCAGTTGCGGGAAAGTAACTGGGAATTGGGGATTAGGGGTTCATGGTTCATAGATCATGGTTCATGGTTCAATCGTGAATGCAGCAGGTTTATTCTTTTTACCATAAAACAATTTTGAACAACGTCTTTCAAAGACCTTTAAGGATTTTCACGATTCTGTTTGACGATTCACGTTTGACGATTGACGGTTCACGATTGAAACAGTTCCTTGCAACAGCTGACTTATCTTTACCGCAGTTCATCTGCAAAACCTACTTCATCCAATGAAAAAAGCTTTTGTTTTCCTTTTTTTATCATGTACCATCGCATGCTCAGTTACCAAAAACATCAATTCTAAAATGACCTTCGCCAATAACCCGGTTATTGCGCACCGGGGCGCGTTCAAACAGAATAATTTTCCGGAAAATTCTATTGCCTCATTGCAACAGGCCATTAAACTGGAATGCACGGGATCAGAATTTGATGTATGGATGACGGCCGACGATTCGCTCGTTATTCATCATGATCCTGATTATAACAACATGGAAATTGAAAAAACAAAGTTTTCTGAACTGGGAAAAATACCGCTTTCCAATGGTGAATCACTGCCATCACTGCATGACTATTTGCTCGCGGGTAAAACAGGTAATAAAGCCACAAGACTGGTGCTTGAAATAAAACCTTCGCGCATAAGTAAAGTGCGTGGCCGGCTCGTAGCAGATAAAACGGTGCAACTGGTAAATCAACTGAACGTCGCCAACCTGGTGGTATATATCAGTTTTGATTATGATATACTGAAGCGTATTCATGAAATTGAACCTAAGGCCATAACACAATACCTGAATGGCGATATTGCTCCTGCAGTTTTAAAAGCAGATGGTATAAACGGTGCAGACTATCATTTTTCTGTTTTCCAAAAAAATCCCGGGTGGATTTCAGAAGCAAGGGAGAATAATGTTCAGCTTAATGCATGGACGGTTAATGATTCTGCGGATATGCGCTGGCTTTTGGATAGCGGCTTTAACTTTATTACCACTAATGAACCTGAAATGCTGCTGAAAATTTTGAAACAGCGGAATTAAGTTTCTGCTTTTGTATTATTGGTATGTTTTGACTGAATAGGTTAATCAGGTAATATGAATATACAACTTAAATACCGCATGTTGGCTTTAGTTGTTATGCTCACAGCCTGCAAAAACAGTGAGCCCACCAATGTTGAGGTAAAAAACAATACCGTAAATATTGCATATGAAGTGAAAGGCAAAAGTGATACTGCCGTCTTATTTGTGCATGGGTGGTGTATCGACAAAACATACTGGAAGGCGCAAATGGATTTCTTTGAAAAGAGATACAAGGTGGTAGCCTTAGACCTGAGCGGCCATGGTGAAAGCGGGAAGCAGCGTAGTAGCTGGACTATTGAGGAATACGCCAACGATGTTATTGCTGTTATCAATGCATTACAACTGGACAAGGTAATACTTGTAGGGCATTCAATGGGTGGTGAAATTATTTTACAGGTTACCGGTAAAATACCCGGAAAAATAATTGGCTTTATTGGCATAGATAATTTCAAAGACATCGTTACGGGTTTTACACCCGAACAAAAAAAAGGCATAGATGATTTTTTTGCCTCATTAAGATCCGGCTATGATACGATGGCCACGATCTTTAGCCGGAGTGTACTGTTTCCCCCGGATTATGCAGATACTGCTTCCGTTAACAGGGTCATAAGCGATATCCGGCATACAGACACAGCCATTTCGATTGCTACACTTGAGTCACTCATGACATATTCAACAAAGGATGCTGACCTGCTGCAACGCCTGCAGTTACCGGTTCATTTGGTGGTAAGCGATTATACGCCGGTGAAGGAAGATGTAGTTAAAAAATACTGCAATAAAGGCCTGTATGTCTATACCGTAAAGGGTACAGGCCATTACCCGATGATTGAAAAGCCTGGTGAGTTTAATTACCAGCTTCAGCTGGCATTGAATGATATAGGTGAGGGAAAGTGATAATGCGTCATATAAAATAGATATTGGGATATTGAGATATTGAGATAATGAGTTTCATTCAGTATGGTAAGGGCTTAATATCAATTTTAATCTCAATATCTTAATCACCCAATATCCTAATATCCAAATGTCCTCAATCACCCCAAAATAACCCATGCTTAACATTTGGCCAATTCCCCTATTTTTGCCGACCACAAAAATCACATTATCTTTTTATGAATGAAACTCTATTTCTGCTTGTTCCGGTTATGGGTATAATTGGCCTGCTGTATACGTTTGTAAAGTTTAACTGGGTAAATAAACAGGAAGCTGGCACTGAGCATATGCAAACAATCAGCAGGTATATTGCTGAAGGCGCCATGGCTTTTTTAAAGGCTGAATGGAAAATTTTAGGATATTTTGTAGTAATCGTTGCATTGCTTTTAGGGCTAATGTCGACAAGCAATCCTCACTCACACTGGGCGATCGCCGTTGCATTTATTATTGGTGCTGTGTGCAGTGCCGTTGCAGGTTATATTGGAATGAAGGTGGCTACAAAAGCCAACGTGCGTACGGCACATGCGGCGAGAACAAGCTTATCCAAAGCATTAAAAGTATCCTTTACAGGAGGGTCTGTAATGGGTTTAGGCGTTGCCGGTTTGGCTGTGTTGGGTTTAAGTGGCGTATTTCTTATTTTAAAACAGCTTTTTGCACCGGATGCGCCTGTAAATTCCGATGAAATGCTGCGTACCGTTGAAGTGCTTACAGGCTTTTCGCTGGGAGCAGAATCCATTGCATTGTTTGCCCGTGTGGGTGGCGGCATTTATACAAAAGCTGCTGATGTTGGCGCCGACCTGGTTGGTAAAGTAGAAGCTGGTATTCCTGAGGATGATCCGCGTAACCCCGCCACCATTGCAGATAATGTTGGCGATAACGTGGGTGATGTTGCAGGCATGGGCGCCGATCTTTTCGGCTCATATGTAGCAACGGTTTTAGCAACAATAGTTTTAGGCCAGGAAGTTACCGCACCCGGAGGTGGTGTATTAACAGGTGCTTTTGGCGATACTGCACCTATTCTCTTGCCCATGCTGATAGCAGGTACTGGTATTATCTTCTCAATTATAGGAACCTTTTTTGTGAAGATCAGCGATACAGCAGGTGTTAATACAGCCAACGTACAGAAAGCCCTGAATATGGGCAACTGGGGCTCAATTATTTTAACCGCCCTCGCAAGTTTTGCACTTGTGAAATATATCCTTCCGGAGCAAATGTCGCTGCGAGGGATTGAATTTACCAGCAACGGAGTGCTTGGGGCAATTTTTGTAGGACTGGCCGTTGGCACTTTAATGAGCCTTATCACTGAATATTATACAGCAATGGGCAAACGGCCGGTAATGAGTATTATACGCCAGTCTGGAACCGGCCATGCTACCAATGTTATTGGCGGATTGGCGGTTGGCATGGAATCAACCTGCTTGCCTATATTGGTTTTAGCAGGTGGTATATATGGCTCTTATGCGTTTGCAGGTTTATATGGTGTTGCTATAGCTGCTGCGGGGATGATGGCTACAACAGCCATGCAATTGGCTATTGACGCTTTCGGGCCGATTGCAGATAATGCCGGTGGAATTGCAGAAATGAGTGAATTGCCTAAAGAGGTGCGTGAAAAAACAGACGTACTTGACGCTGTTGGCAATACGACTGCTGCAACCGGAAAAGGTTTTGCCATTGCTTCCGCGGCTTTAACAGCACTTGCATTGTTTGCAGCATTTGTTGGTGTGGCAGGCATCAGCGGTATTGATATTTACCATGCTGATGTGCTGGCTTCTTTATTTGTGGGTGGAATGATTCCCTTTATATTTTCTTCACTGGCTATACGGGCGGTTGGCCAGGCCGCAATGGCAATGGTGGAAGAAGTACGCCGCCAATTCAGGACGATTCCAGGTATTATGGAAGGAACGGGAAAACCGGAATATGAAAAATGCGTGGCTATTTCTACCGAAGCATCCATCAAAAAAATGATGTTGCCGGGAGCTATTGCCATTGTTTCACCTTTAATTATTGGTTTTCTTTTAGGCCCTGAGGCCTTGGGTGGATTTTTGGCCGGTGCAACTGTAAGCGGTGTCTTAATGGGCATGTTTCAAAACAATGCCGGTGGCGCCTGGGATAACGCTAAAAAATCATTTGAGAAAGGCGTGGAAATCAATGGCGAAACATACTATAAGAAAAGCGAGCCGCATAAAGCTTCCGTAACAGGCGACACAGTTGGCGATCCGTTCAAAGACACATCAGGACCTTCAATGAATATCCTGATCAAATTAATGAGTATTGTTTCTTTGGTTATAGCGCCAACGCTTGCACAAATGTATCACACCAAGGAGGCTGCGATCATCAAAAAAGAAAAAACAGAAATTACGGCCGCGGTTGTAAAAAAATAATTTTGAAAAATTTGTTTTGAAAAGAGGTTGCCATAATTGGTAGCCTCTTTTTATTTTTACCAATTATGAAAAAGATAATACTACCAATAGCTACCGGTTTTGCCATACTGGTTTTTGCAGCTTGTGAAAGTAAAACCCCGGCTAAAGCAGAAAGAGAAACTGTAAACCCGGCGCCGGTTAAAACCTACCAGGAAATAGTACAAAGCGAAGCAATAACCGATACTTTTAATGTTGCCTTGTATGAAACAAAATACACTTTTAAATATCTTATTAAGATCAATTATAAAGGCCTTGAAGCTACAGACAGCCTGCGCATACCTAATTTAGGCTATGAACCAGCTCCTGAAATAAAGGCAGGCGATGTACGCCCCTCGTGCATCATTGGTTTTTTGGATGATAAGAAACAATTTATGGAAGGCAACGAAGTTGTATTCCAGGACAATAGGCTAAAATTTCATACGCTTAAAACCTATGATGTTTCCGGCCAGTAGTAGAATACAAACCAATTAAAAAGTTTTGAAACCAAAACAGGATCTTACTATCCTGTAAAAATTACCTGTAGAAACTTCGAAGTTAAAATACACTGCAGTCCCCATTTTTGGTGCCACGCCTGCTGGTAAAATTTTCAGGGAATCGAAAGTAAACAGGGGTTTCATTCTAAAAAATTTCATTGCAAACAATCTATTAAGCTTTTTGTTTTTATATTTGATTTCTTAAACGAACCTATGAAACGTTTACCTGGATTCTTAAAAGCAAGCACTATTATATGCCTGCCGGTTTACCTGCTCCTCTCTAATGTTTACGGGCAAAATGCTGTGCCAGCAAAACCAAATATTATTTTCATTTTGGCAGACGATATTGGTTATGATGTTCCAACTATAAATGGTGGAGAATCATATTCAACCCCGCGCCTGGATTCTATGGCACGCAACGGCATGAACTTTACACATTGCGAAGCATCCCCTTTATGTGCCACATCGAGAACCATATTTCTTACCGGGAAACATAATTTCAGGAATTACAGCAATTGGGGATATATGAATGAATCAGAAAAAACGATTGCCAACATGATGCAGGATGCAGGTTATGTTACGGGTATATTCGGAAAATTTCAAACGCAATACAGTAAAGCGGCAATGCAAAATTGGGGCTGGAATAAACATGTTATTTTTGAGCTTACAGAAGATACAATGGCATACAGGCGTTATAAAAGCCCTGTTTTAATGGAAGATGGATATCGTATTCCTGATAACGTAACTGAAAATAAATATGGAGATGATGTGCTAACCAATAAGATTATACAGTTCGTCAATACTAATAAAGCCAGGCCATTTTTTGTTTATTATGCAATGTCTATAGGACATTATCCATATTGTCCTACTCCGGACGATCCGGAGTACGCCGCATGGAACGCACGTTTAAATCTCAGCAATACCAAATATTATCCATCCATGGTAAAATACATGGATAAAAAAATAGGACAAATCTTAAACCAGCTTCGTACCATGGGTTTGGATAGTAATACCATTGTTCTTTTTTCGGGAGACAATGGAGTGCCGCCTGAAATTTCTTATAACGCTCACGGAGTAAAAAAAATAAAAGGGGAGAAAGGTAATTCAACAGAGGGCGGTACACATGTACCGCTGATAGCATATTGGCCAGGCCATATACAAAAAGGTAGTAGGAATGATGACCTTATTGATTTTGTAGATTTTCTGCCAACTTTTGCAGAAGCTGCCCAGGCAACAAACCTGCTTTCCAGCACAGTGGGATCCGAAGCTTGGAATTCACGTGACTTGAAGTCGCGGC
>JADMIO010785072.1_pt1 | contig 22396 bp, 16 predicted proteins | sample 8958161 | NCBI WGS metagenome assembly JADMIO01 (sample SAMN16585339, study PRJNA669376) | soil metagenome | isolation source: Crop rotation soil | place: USA: Cullars Rotation, Alabama | collected 2011 | reverse complement strand
GCCGCGACTTCAAGTCACGTGAATTCCAAGCTTCGGATCCCACTGTGCTGGAAAGGCCCAACACGGATACGCGACGCCTGCTTTGTCCGTAACATCGGTAAACGTACGGTCGCGATTGTTCCGGAAAAGCGCGCTGCGGGCTTTCTTACCGGCTAACTGCATATCGACGTCCGGTGCGTTCGTAAAGTAGATGTCTGGCCAGCCGTCGCGATCGTAGTCGATCAGCGCCACGCCGCCACTCATCGATTCCACGATGTATTTTTTATCCGGAGAGGCGAGGTGGTTGAAGCGAATTCTGGTGGAAGCGGTGATATCCGTAAGCTTGGGCAGAACGCCAGGCTGTCGAGGGGAAGGGATCGCACGCTGGCCGCTCTGGGCGTGCAGACCTATCACCACGAGCGCCATCGCTATTCCGGCCAGCAATCCCGGTACACGGCTGCGCTTCATCGACGCCAGGCGATCAGGTTTCGATCTCACGGCTGACCAGCGGCGGTCGCCCTGCGCTTGAGCACTTTGCTCAGCGTTTCCTTAAGCTCCTGATAATGGCGAAACGCCTCCATCTCGCGTGCCGCATCGGCCGTTCGTCCGGCACGTCGGTACAAACCGCTCAATCGGAAGTGGGCAGTCATGTTGGTGGGATCGTCCTTAAGCGCACTTTCCAGAAGAGAGATGGCCTCGTCTGCCCGACTCCTTGATATCAGGACGATCGCCAGACCGGTCTTCGCTTCTGCGTCGTTCGGCTGGAGAGCCAGGGCTTTGTTATAGTCCTCTTCGGCGGCCTTGAAGTCTCCCTTCGCGGTCATAATTCCGCCTAATTGGCGCCAGGACAGCGCGTCGTAGGGATTTATTTTCAGGGCCGCTTTGTATTCGGCTTCAGCCTGGGCGCTAATCGACGGGTCAGCGGAGGTCCTCATGATCTCGGCGAGCTCAAAATGCACCCCTGGGAGCGCGGGGTTCAACCGGATCGCTTCGCGATACTGGCCGATCGCATTGGCCTGATTTCCTTCACGCGAGAGCTCGCTGGCCATGATCATGTGCATCTCCGCGGAATCCGGCGCCGCCAGCATCATATTAAGCATCGCCTGATCCATAGTCTGGCGTGCGATCTGGTATGTGGCGAGCAGGACGCGCGGATCGCCGGGCGCAAGCTCTCCTAACTTCACCGCCACTGCCAGGGCTTTCTCGAACCGCAACGCGGCCGCATGGAGCTCTATCAGCTCGAGGCCCACCTGAATGCCGATCTTGTCTTTATCCAGATGCGAAAACGCCTGTTCGAGATTTGGCAACGCCTCAACGGGATTGCCGGTCCGCTTCTCGGACATTCCCAGCAGCGCCTGAATGCGCCACAGATCCCTTTGCAACAGCAAGGCGGCACGCAGGTGCGGAATCGCCTCGGCGTACTTGTCCTCAAAATGCAGCAATACGCCGAGATTGGCCTGCGCATTCACGTTCTTCGGATCTAATGCCACAATTCGCCGCAGCACAGGAATGGCAAGCTGCGGTTTTTGTTCCTGCAGATGTTGTTTCACCTGGTGTTCGAGCGCCGCGATGCTGGTCTGCGCATCGGGCGCAGTCTGTGCCATGAGAGCCAGCCATGGGGACGACACGACCAGAGCAGACACGATCGCCAGGAAACGCTTACCCACGTGTCACATATATCACGACCGCAGAGGCTCATTTGGCGGTGTTAGCCGTCCCTGCCTTGACTTCAAGGCCTGAGTAGTGGTACGTAGTATCGCCTAGAGGGGGGCTTTTGTATGCGCATACCGCTACCGCGGCGCATGTCAGGAACCGCTGTATTTCTGGCCTGTCTGGCCGGTCTCTTTACCGGCACGGCATGGGGTCAGGGCCTCAATTCAGCGGATGTTACGGGTACTGTTACCGATTCGTCCGGAGCTGTCATTCCGGGTGTCACGGTTACTGCGAAAAATCTGGACAAGAACACGGAACGCACGATCGTGACGAACGATGCCGGTGTATACAGTACTGGACCACTCGTTGCGAACGATCGCTATCAGATTATTTTCAGGAGAGATGGCTTTGCAACTTTGCAACGCGGCCCCCTGACGCTGCGCACGGGCGTCACGGGCATGAATGTGGAACTGACCCTTTCGCAATCATCGCAACAGGTCCTAGTCGAGGCAGCAGCGCCCCTGCTCGAGACAACAAGTTCAGAAAAATCGACGACGTTGCCCACAGAGACTCTGACGCAGATACCCCGAACCGGGATACCCGACTGGCAGCAGTTCATCATTCTAATGCCCGGCGCGTCAGGCGTGGGGAACACCAATGCGCCCAGCATGGCCCAGGTGTCGGTGAACGGGACGATGCCGTATTCCACTGCGTTGTTCGACGGGGCCCGCGCCAACTCGCCCATGAGCAACAACGTGATCACGACTCCGATCTTCGATGCCATCGGTGAAGTGAAGGTGATCACTTCATTATTCTCGGCGGAATACGGGACCGGGGGCGCTGTCTTCAACCAAATCAGCAAGGGTGGAACTAATCAGTTTCACGGCATGGGGTATGACTATTTCCGCAACACGGCACTGAATGCCAACGCCTACCAGTTTGGTACTTCCGCAGTGAAGACTCCGGTAATCTTCCACAATATCGGCGGGAACATCGGAGGTCCGGTCATCAGGAACAAGGTCTTCTTCTTCTACGGCACGGAAAGGGTGATCAACCATGGTTCGGGCGCCGTATCGTATATTTCGGTGCCCACCGAAGCCCAGCGTCAGGGCAATTTCGCCGGAGCCAACCCGATTTACGATCCGACCACACAGACGGTGGATGCCAACAATGTCGTGACGAGGCAACTGTTCCCCAATAACCAGATCCCGGCGCGGCTTTTCGACCCGGTGGCCCTGAAGATCCAGGAGTTCTATCCAAAACCAAACGTGCCGGGAACCTTCGCGAATGGGATTGCGCAAAACAATTACCAGTACGTGCTGCCATCCAACACTCCGCGCATCAAGTACTTCGGACGTTTCGACGCGGATATCATCAGAAGCCATCGGATCACCGGGTCGGCTACCTGGAACGATAACTGGACTGAGGGAGTTGGTCCCGTCGCCCCGGTCAATGTTACCGATAGCGACATCATGAACGCCAACGCTCAGTTATCGGACTACTGGACCATCAGCCCCACAATACTGAACGAGTTTCGGATCGGGTTCATGGCGGAATATGACAAGATCAAGCCGCGGACCATGGATCAGGGGTATCCGGAGAAACTGGGCCTGAAGTACTCCAAGGCGGACATCTTCCCGGCTATTAACATCACAAATGTATATGGTTTGGCCGGCGGCAACCCCAGTCATGCCAACTATCAGCAGAACCAATACGACATATCCGATGCGGTGACGCTCATCCGTGGCCGCCACTCTCTCCGCTTCGGCGCCAACCTGCTCAAGATGATTGCCGACTCGACTGCTTGGGGCAATATCAACGGAGCGACGCTCGGCTTTACAGGCGTTTACACCGCAGGCAGCAACACCGGGGCGCTTGCGTCCACAACGGGTGTGCCGTATGCGGACTTCCTGTTAGGCTATGCCCAGAACTGGTCGGCCGCCGTCTCGCCGCAATACGCGGGCCGGCTCTGGAGTACGGCCGTCTTCCTCCAGGACGATTTCAAAGTGAGCCGGAAGCTCACGCTCAACCTCGGATTACGGTGGATGGGGACCACCGGGTTTTCGGACCGGGACGGGAACGTGCGTTCGTTCGACCCCACCATCACCAACCCTGCTACAGGCAGGCCTGGCGCGATGTGGTACGGCACGACCGCTGCGAATGGAAGAACGGCCTTGCAAAAGTCGCAATGGAGCAACTGGATGCCGAGAGTCGGATTCGCGTATTTGTTGGGCGAGAAAACGACAGTGCGTGGCGGGTTTGGCCTGTACACCTTCCCGTGGAATGTGGATACATACGGCGGAGGATTAGGCAATGCATTCACGTCCAGCGGAAACCTGACGGACTCGACGAATAACGTTCAGCCGGTGGTGATCCTGTCTTCCGATGGCAACACGAACTACCAGGGATCGCGAGGCACAAGCATCAACACGAGATTCCAGCGCGCTCCAACTGCCCCGGAGTCTTACAACGGGCAATCTGTCGGCTTCCAGCAGTATGATTCGCCAGTCCCGCTTCTCTACTCATGGAATTTCACCATCCAGCAGCAGTTGACTTCGTCGCTGATCACCGAGATCTCCTACGTAGGAAGCCATCAGAAAAATCTGCCGTTCACCACGGACCTCAACCAGGTGCCCGAGGACAAGCTGGGGCCGACCAGCGCCCAGTTTCGCCCATATCCATTCCAGAGCATTACCGGCACCATTCCCGCGGGCAGATCGAATTACAATTCGTTGCAGACGTCCGTTACGCAACGCATGCGGAGCGGGTTAACATTTAACTTCAATTACACCTGGGCCCACATGTTGTCGAACCAGGAGTCCTCGGCGCAGGGGCAACAGGCGGGGACCATAGTCTACCAAAGAGCCTATAACCCGGATGCCAACTATGGGAATTCGAACTTCGACGTTCGCCACGCATTCAAAGGATATACGCTGTATGAGCTTCCATTCGGGCGCGGGCGGGCGTACCTGAATCAGAACAAGCTTGCCGACGCAGTGATCGGCGGGTGGCGGCTCTCGGGCAGCGTCGTCGCTCAGTCGGGCAGTCCTTTTACACCCGTGATGGCCGTAAACAACAGCTTCAGCCTCTCGACGAACAACTCCTGGTATCCGAACGTCGTCGGAAATCCGCAGCTTGACAATCCGACCATCAATCGATGGTTCAACGTCAGTGCCTTTGCCGCTCCCGCTCCTGGAACCTTCGGCAATATGGGGAGGAATATCCTAAACGGACCCGGACTCTTTACGGTGAACCTGTCGCTCGCGAAGACGTTCACTATCCGGGAAGGTTTCTTCTTCGACCTCACGGGAAATGCCACCAACGCCCTGAACCATCCGGTCTTCGGCCTGCCTGATCGCCTGATCGGCCCCGGCCGTGTCGGAAACATCACGAGCACCCGGGTACCTTCGCGTCAGATCGAACTCGTGCTCAAGCTGAGGTTCTGAGGCCGATCAGGCGGGTGCGCCGGGGCTCAGGGCCTGGGCGAGATATACACAATGCTGGGCGAGGTGTAAGCGTACGGGCAATACCGTCTTGATTGTGGGTGAGGGAAGACTTAACGACGTCCGAGGCGTTCGTAGGGGAAGTGATCCCGCATCGAGGTTCCGCACCCACGACTGGTTAATCGCCGGGGCTCGATGCCCGCCTGAATCAGATACTGGCGAACGTATTCTGCTCGACGAATCGAAAGCTGCTGTGTTTTTGATCGGCTTCGTCGGCATAAACCTTGACGAGGAGTACGACATCGCGATCGGGTTGAAGTTCGGCAAGCACGGCCTTCAGGGCTTGTTCCGACGTAGGACTGGGGTGGACGGATCCATGGTCGAAGACCCTGCCTACGCTTCAGTTGGCGGGCATATGGAGACTTCGGATCGATACAATACGTAACATCGTCCGCCTGAGCTCGCTACTGCGATCGCAAGTTGTTGATCGTCCGAGTGGCTGCCGTTGATGAGGATGTCGGCGAATAGATCTGCGATTTCCTGCTGAGTTTACGTCTTGCACGACATCGTGCGGATCTGAAAATCCCCCGGTGGCGGACTCGATACGCCGTCTGCAGCAGCCTAGCTAGGTACGAAGATACACTGGAGCGTTATCGCAAGCCCGCGGCACTCGAATGCGTGGGAAACGGGTTCCTTCCTCGGGCCAATGGACGTGTTCCCGGCTATTGCTTGCGTGACGGACATCCGCCGGCCCGGAATCCCAGGCCTAAGCTGATGTGCGTATCGGGGCTAAAAAAAGAAAAACCGCTGGACAAGTGATCCCCCGCTGATTTCCCGGGCATTTCTAAACGATATATGCCGGTAGCCAGTTGAAAGTGTTGAAGCGTGTTGAACTTGGGTGCGCGCCGCAGCGACAAAATCGTCTACAGGCGAGGGAAACTGCCGTAAGTTATTGAAAGAATTGGTCGGGCCGCCGGGATTTGAACCCGGGACCTCTTGCACCCAAACCGTGCGCCGCTGCGAGGACAAGTTATCTGCTTACAAGCGCTTGCAAATTCAGGACTTGCACATCGTGTGTTGAACGCTGTAGATATTTGTTGGAGACTGTAACGAGAACTGTGTAAATCGGGCGGAGCTAAAAGAGGCCATCGGTGATCTCCGGCCTCAAACGATCGCGGAACATGACCGCGAGCTGACTCATTACGATATCCCAACCCTGACGCTTAGACCAGCGATTGGAGAAGTTGCTGATGTTCAGGAACAGGATTTTGAGAATCGCCTCATCGGTGGGGAACACCTTTCGGTTGGAGATGTTCTTGCGCATCTGCGAGTGCAAACTCTCAATAGCGTTGGTCGTGTAGATAATCCGGCGTAACTCGACCGGGTACTTGAAGAAAGCGGTCAAGCCCTCCCAATGGTTCCGCCAGGAGGCAATCGACATAGGGTATCGGTGACCCCAGGTATGGTCGAACTCGTTGAGGGCGAGTTCAGCGGCCTCGATCGTCGGCGCCGTATAGATCGGTCGCATAGACGCACAGAACGCCTTGCGATCCTTAAACGAGACGAACTTGGTGGCGTTGCGAACCTGATGCACTACGCAGAGTTGGACGTCGGTAGTCGGGTAAACGGATTGACAGGCGTCAGGCAGTCCCGTCAATCCATCTCCACACAGGATGAGAATGTCCTGAACGCCCCGGGCTTTCAGGTCGTTGAAAACTTTCAACCAGAAGCGGGCTCCCTCGGTTTCCTCGATCCACAAACCGAGAACTTCCTGCTTGCCGGAGAGGTTCACGCCCAGCACGGTGTAGATGCATTTTTTCAGCACGCCTTTGTCGCCGCGTACCGACACACGGAGGCCATCCACGAACACCACGGCATACAGCCGGTCCAGCGGGCGGTTTTGCCATTCCGTAATCTGCTGCTGTAACTGCTCGGTGGCGCGGGAGACAAACTGGGGCGAAATTTCGATGCCGTAGATCTGTTTGATGTGCTCTTCGATTTCGCGCGTGGTCATGCCCCGGGTGTAGAGCGAAATGATCATTTCAGTAAAGTTGCCGAGCGAAGTTTGCCGCTTCGCGACCACTTTGGGCTCGAACTCTCCGTTGCGATCCCGTGGCGTCTCGAGCTCGATTTCGCCGAAGTCGCCGCGCACGGTTTTGCTGGTAGAGCCGTTGCGGGAGTTGCCGCTGCCGCGACCGGCGGCATCGTATTTGGGATAACCGAGCTGATCTTCCATCTCCAGTTCCAGCAGAGCTTCCAGCCCCTGCTTGACCAGATCCTGGAAGAGCGTTTTGGAATCCACCACGGCCGTGCCGCCGCGGGCGCGCACGTGGGCCATGAGGGCTTTCTTAAACGCTTGGGGATCGCTTCGGTGCAGTTCGGGATCCGGCGCCAGGCCGGCGCCGTCGCCCGTATTCTGTGGCGATTCTTTCATGGAGCGGTGTTCCTTTCGTTTCAAACGTTGCAGGTTGGCTCCACCGCATTCGGCTGGAAGCAAGGGTGCAGTTGCTCACGTTACGGCCCGCAATGGGCCGGCCGCTTTCTTGGGGACCTTCAGTCGCCCTACGGGCTCCTTCGGCCCCAAGAAAGCGCAAGTGTCAACACCCATCTTCCTCCAGTCCAAAACAATTTACACAGAAAATGTTACAGCTCCATTTGTTGATCCCGAAAGCTCTTGGCAGCTACGAAATCATCTACAGTTTGGTTCTCCACTGGACAACCGCCCCGCCATTAACATCCTGGGCGTTTAAATTCGACTCATGCTCATGCAGTGCGTGAATCCACACTGGTGCAGATATCAACTGCGACCATGGTTCACCGAACTTGCTGCAAAGTTTAACAGGGCCACGGGCCTTCTCCACGCTTTGCGAAAAACGCCGGTTCGCTAGTTCTTCGGGGTCGCTGTAGCCGCCTTCATCAAGTCACTTATATCCTGTTCGATTTCTACGCCGTTGAGGCCGGGAGTCAAGACCCGGCTGAGATTCGACTCCTCGATTTCAAATAGCGTGACGGCTTGGGGCGAGTGCGCTGGAGTCCACACGATATTCAACTCCCGTAATGCCCGCCCGATCTGCGTGTCCGGCATCGGCTCGCGATCGTTGCCCTCGCGCTCCTGCTGGCGCTTGGTCTTGATCGCGGTCTGGAACATCGCCGCCTTATCCGTATAGCACGACAACATCCGCCCATACCGCAGCAGCCCTTTCTCCAGCACCCCCATATTCGATTCCGTCGACCTGCAACACGAACTCCGCCAGAGCCCGGCTGGTTGCATCGTCGATCATCGCGATCAGATACAGCTTGGGCCCGCGTCCTTCCAGCCAGTCGTGTTCTCTGGTGTCCCATTGCACCAGTTCTCCAAACCGGCTCCGCCGCGGCCGCCAGATATGAACCTCCTTGACGCGTTGCGCCCGCGGTTCCCATAACTCGCCTTCGCTCATTCAGCGCCGCACCGTTTCGCGGCTCACCACCAGTCCGTGATCCTCGGCCAACCGCTCGGCCGCGTAGGTCGGTGCGAAGCCCCGGTAGGCTTCGCTTCCCAAGATCACCAGCGCTTGGGCTTTGTGTTCCGGCGCGAGCTGGTTATTGGACGGATTGCCTTTCAAGCCATGCAGCACCGCCCGGTCGCCCCGCTGCTTCAGCGACGCCACCAGCCGTCTCTTCCTCGCCTTCCGCAATGTCACCAGCCGGTCTCTGTCGGCCTGTGTCCTCAGTAGTTGTTCTTCCTGCACCCCTCCAGCGTCGGCGTCAAGGTGACATTTCTACTTTGCGCTAGAGGGTGACATTTCTACTTTGCTGGGACAGTTACGACACATAGCGGACATTTTCTGATCGGTAACGGAGGCGTCGTCGCCAACAAATCAGATATTACACGATCGGCAGTGTGCAGACACGGACGTTTACGACTGGGATTCGCAGCGTATCAACAGGCGTGAACAGCGGAGTTTTTGTTGTGATTGATTCGAACCTCCGAAACTCGGAAGAGCCCAAGCTGATGATCGCCCTTGATATACACCCGCTGTGTGTATAGCATGTGTATGCGATCATTAACCTCACTTCCATGAGCAAACGCATCAACATCGTTCTGCCAGAAGCCACGATCAAGACTATCGACGAGATGGCCAAGCCCGGGCAGCGCAGCCGATTTATCGACCTCGCGGTTCAGCATTTTGTTGCCAGTACTAGCGCCCAAGCACTGCGTGCTCGTCTCGAACAAACGGCTGTCCGCGACCAGGATCTGGATCAGGAGATCACCAGTGATTGGTTTGCTGTGGACCAGGAATCATGGCGAAATCTCGATCAACAGCCCAAAGCAGGCAAGAAACCAGCCACCCCCGCCGCGGGGAAATCTACCTTAGGGCCTGTCAGGAAATAAATAGAACAAGTTGATGCTGTTTTGTTTTATACTCAGGGTGTGGCGAACCACCAAGAGATCGAACGCCGTTTCCGCGCTCTGTCGGGTTTCCTGGATGAACGCATGCGGCGGTTAGTAGCCGCCGCGGAGAGCCAAGCCATTGGTTATGGCGGCGTCTCAGCCGTCGCGCGCGCGACGGGAGTTTCGCGGCGAGCAATCACCGCTGGGATCAGGGAACTAAAAGAGCGCAAGGTGATGCGCTCGGCGCGATCGACCGAAGCGCGCGTTCGGCGCAAGGGGGGCGGGCGGAAGCGAACGATCGATAAGGATCCGACGCTCGTTGCAGATCTGGATCGACTAGTGGATCCGGTGAGGTGACGCGTGGCGATCCGGAATCGCCGCTGCGGTGGACATGTAAGAGCGTGCGGAAACTGGCCGAGGAACTCCAGCAGGAAGGTCACGCCGTCAGCTATCAGATCGTGGCGGAACTGCTTCACGCAATGGACTATAGCCTGCAAGCCAACCAGAAAACGCTGGAAGGGAGCGAGCATGCCGATCGCGATCAGCAGTTCGAATATATCAACCGCAAAGCGCGGCGATACCTCAAGCAAGGCGAGCCGGTCATTTCGGTGGACACCAAGAAAAAGGAACTAGTGGGCGATTTCAAAAACGGAGGACGGGAGTGGCAGGCGAAGGGTGAACCGGAAGCCGTGCGGGTACACGACTTCGAGATTCGCGAACCGGGCAAGGGCAAAGTGTCCCCTTACGGCGAATTGGTCCTGAGGCCGACACGGTCTTTACGTCAGTTGCGACCGCGTTTACTCGGAGCAGGCATTCGAGCCTAGCCATGTCCTATACCTATCGCCTTTGACGACTCTCCCGAGCGGCGCTTCGGCGGTGCCGGTTCTATACTGGTCTGGACCGGGGGCGAGATTGCGAAATCCGGTCACCACAATCTGGGTGAAACTGGGCATAAGGCAGAGTCATGCACGCGAGTTGGAACGTCGTCCTCGGCCGTTCTTGAGCCTGTGCGAGAGCGGGCGTTAGAACGGAGCTCAAGAGAAAATCGCGACGTTGCATAACTGTCCTCATAGTATAGGCGGATGCTGCTGTGCAACACTCGCCCGCGTGGTGAACTGATCACGGCCCCGCGAAAATCAAGGTTCCGAAATTTTCGGGCATGTGGTTCGGATCGCGGTTGCCGGGACAGGTCGGCTGCAAGCACAGGAAGTGACGCTTCGCGTCCGGACCTTCGCCTTCGATGCGGTACAGGTTGCACGCCACCGCGTCCCGACCTTCACCGGTTCATCCGTCACCGACATCAACGGCACGCGCGCGGCCGCATACCAGATATGCGCGGCCTCATCGATCCGCGCCGTCATCTTAAAACCCGACCGCCAGTCGCGGTCGTAGCTCTTCGGCCGCAGATCGATTGCAAGGTCAATCCAATCGCCCGTCGGCGCGATCTCGAACTCGCGATACTTCTGCATCACGTCCCAGTCCGCGCCGAGGAAGAACTCCACCACGTCGGGATACGTGTGGATCATCAAAATTGAGTTCTGCCGGTTTCTCAACTTACGTTCGCCGCACCGCTCTCAGCCGGACGATGTTACGCAATGTTAAAACGGCTCGGTTTTACATGCGCGTAACAAGCCGCGGGGAACCATGGTGGCGTTGTAAGTTGTTGGATCTTATTCGGACCAGGTTTTGACTACCCACACCTTGTTCTACTCTGGTGGCACGAGCTGGTTCTTCGTCCGAATCTGGAAAACGTAGCCGAGCTGTGTGGGGCTTTCGACCGCAACGCCTCCCGTTGCCTCGCACGCGGCATCGAGCACCGCTGAGGGTGGGCCGAGACGGCCGGGCCTCTCCGAAGATGGACGATAGCGGGAGGGAGGACGCCGATGCCAGAGTGGCAGTGCTCATGGTTGCACCGCCATTAATAAATTGCTTACCAGAAGGAGTGCCGTGTCTTGCAGCAGCCGTGCGGATCCGGCCGGAAACCCGGCCGGTAACTCCCGCTGGCGAAGTCCGGACCCGCGCCGATAGGGAGATCGGTTGCGCACCGCGCTCTGAAACGGGGGCGCAACGCAGCTAACTCGGCCAGAGCGCTCACCTACGAGAACAAAGGCTTCAATACTGGACCGGCGCGGGAACGCCTCTGGTCGCGACGCTGTTCGCGCTGGTCGTCCGATCAACGCCCATGACGCGCCACTTATGGTCCCTCTAAGGTCGTGCGCGGTTTGCGAGCTGTGCCTCGACTCGCGGCCAAGCGCTCGGTCAAGGCTCGCATCGCGTCCTTCTGCTGTTGGATCGTCGCCTTTTGCGCCTGGACTTCGTTCAGCAGCATCGGCGTCAGCTTGTGATATGAACGGTCTGGATTTCCCCTTCTTTGTTGCGGATGACCAAGTCCGGATAGACTTGGGCCACCTCTTCCGCAATCAGGCCGTACTCGAGCGGATCCTTGGGGAACTGCTTGTAGTGAAATGCGACCGGGTGCAGCTTCATGAGGTCATGGCTGCGGTCACCGATGTCTTGAATATCCTGCTTGAACCTGCGTGAGGAGTTAAGCGAGCCTAGTTGTCCATTACTATTGATGGATGCCGCTGGAATTGACTATCAGCGCCAGGATAACTGCTTTCCCTGGGTATCGAATTGGGATCAGGCACAGCAGCTGATGGATACACAGCTCGAGGCCAACTGGCCGGATCTGCTGCGTGAGATTGCCGGTAACCTCAACCCGATTCACTCCGAGATCTTTCGGTATTTTCCGGTTGACTATTATTGGGCTACTTAACCAGAGTGAGTGGGCGTCCGATAGAGTGTTTACCCGTGCCGAAGATCTCAGGCGACTCTATCCGATGCTCGTACATCACGCCATGAACACGTTCAGTAGTCCGGACATACTCCGTTTTCTTGGCAAAGGATTCACATCCGCGGGTCACATTACTGGCCACGTAAAAGCTGAGGTAACGAGTGATCTGAAACGGCGGCAAGAGGGTATGCGGATCAAACATCGCTACAGCGACAACTCCGTTAAGCTATACGACGCTTACACCCCTGCCGGAAGTGTGCTGGGTGCTGAACTCACGATGCAACGTCCAAAAGAATTCCAGGTTTACCGTCGTCCCGAAGGAGATCCGAAAAGACCGTTGAGATGGCTGCCGATGCGAAGAGGGATCGCTGATCTACATCGTCGTGCGGAGGTGTCGCAGCAAGTCAACAATCGATACCTCGACGCGCTGGCCAGCACGGATCACAGCACCCGCTTGAAAGAACTGCTCGGCCCGCTAGAACGGCCCGTGATCGGGACTGGCACGCGAAGCCGGGTACTTCGCCCCTTCGACGAGCAGGATCGGCTCTTGTTGGAAGCCATCAGTCACGGCGAGTTCACCATAAATGGACTTCGCAACAAAGATCTACAGAGGCTCTTGGATACGACGAGAGCCCAATCGGTTGAGGAAGATCGCCGCCGCTCGGCGGCGATCAGCCGCAAACTCCGCCTGCTCCGCGACCACGGCCTAATTCAAAGGATCCAGAAGACGTACCGTTACAAGGTCACCAAAAAAGGCTGGCCAATCCTCATCGCTGTCATGGCCGCCTCTAATGCTACGGTTAACACACTCATTCCAAAGGCCGCCTGATGAATTTCTTCTCAGCCCAAGGAGGATTTCGGCGTTAGTAGTACAGGAGGCATGAGGTCCTTCATGAGGTTAAGCGGCGAATCGGAGGGAGTGAGCGCGTGCGCCGGACACGTGCTGTCTTCAATGAAATGAGCCATCGTCCCCGCGTACTGAGCCGCAAGAGCGGCATCCCCGGATCGGATCGCGGCCGCGATATTTCGCAGGAGGTACTCGATCGCCTCGAGATCCTCGCCTCGCCTCCAGTTGACGTTGTGAATCGGCCTTCCTCTCACTTCGCAGAACGCCTTCATTCGTGCCCTCTCCTCAGCCGGTGCATTGTGATAGATGTCCGGCAAGAGAGAGTAGCGGGGGATCAGATTTGATGATTCGCCCGCCCAATGCTGACGCAGCGCCAAGGGCAGCGATTGCAGTGCAACGCGCGTGATCAGCTCGTGCACGGGATCGTGCCCGCCATCAGGCACCGTGCGGCGAGCAGGAACGCAAAAATACGTGTGCTCATCCCGGCACCACTCTCCGTTCAGAAGACGAATTTCAACCCGAGCTGTACGTTGCGGCCCGGTGCGCTTGAAGAGATAGTGCCGAAATCCCGCGCCGATGCCGATACGTTGGGATTATTGAACTGGGCATGGTTGAAGATGTTGAAAGCCTCGCCGCGGAGCGTGAGCAGTCTGGATTCGCCGAGAGCGAAATCCTTCATCAGCCCGATGTTCCAGTTGTGCCGTCCCGGACCACGGATAATGCGCGGTGCACTATTGCCGTAGCGGTCGGCCGGCGGCGCAACAAACATGCCTCCCGGTCCCGGATCGAAGTAAAAGTTTCCGGTGCGCGGCTGTCCGTCGCCGCCGACAAGTGTCACCAAGTTTCTGGGATCAAGGTAATTCGGGGAGCCGACACGATCGGGCCGGCGGGTGCCTGTAGCCGTGGCAATGGTGGGCGTCAACCACGGTCCACTCTGAAACTGGGTGATGCCGGAAACTTTCCAGTTACCCAGCGCCCTTTGATGGAAGCGCTGGCCGTGGCGCCAGAACGGCAGCTCGTATATATAGTTCATCGCAAAAATGTGGTTGCGATCGAAATCCGAATGGGATTTTTCGGCACGGAAATTGTAGATGTCCTCTGCCTGAGTGCTGTCGGACGAACCGTCGTCCAAAGCTTTGGAAAACGTGTAAGCGACGCCGTAGGTCAAGCCTTTTTGATAGCGGCGGTTTAATCCTACCTGCAGGCCGTTGTAGTTCGAGGACGCTGAGCTTTCATACATCAGAATGCTCGTGTAACCTTGGTACGGACGCAGTGCGTTGATGTTGATTCCCGGATTGGCCGCCTGCGTAGCCGGAGCTACCTGGTTGATATCGACGCGGCGGACGTTATGGCGGGTTTGTGACGTCACGTAATTCACATCAAGAACCGAGTTCAGAGGGACCTCCACTTGGATACCGAAGTTCGCCTTGAAGGTCACGGGCGGACGGAAGTCGGGACGCATGCCGTTTACGGATAAGGGAAACAGCGCGGCCGCAGCCCCCGAGGCGGGATCCGACAGCGGCCCATAATTTACCTCGGTAATATTCCCGAAAGGCGGGTTGGAGCCCAGCGACTCGAACAGGCCACTGCGGAGGACGTCCATGAAAAAACCCGCGCCCGTGCGGAGTGCGAATTTACCCGACCCCGTGGGATCCCACGCGATGCCGAGCCGCGGAGTCGCCACAAAGAAATTCTTCGCGATTCCGGCAGGGACATCGGGCCGGAACATCGCTTTGATCGCCGGATCGTTCGCCTGCGCGAACCGTGTCTCGAAGCTGTTGTAGAACTGGGTGCCTGGAATGATCAGTCCGTTGTACCGATCGCCGACGCCGCGCTGAAGGCTGCCCGCGCCTGGACCGGAAGGAATCACGCGCGGCGCTTTCGCCGGGTCCCAGGCTAGCGGATCGAAATTCGATGCGTTGTTCTCTCCGTTGTGACTCGGATAGTACCAGGCAAACCGGACGCCGATATCGACACTGAGATGCGGCCGAGCCTTCCACGTGTCCGCGACGTAGGCTTCCACGTCTGAGAATCGGACCTGCTGGAAAACCAGATTTTGTGCTTCTCGCCATGAGGTAAAGTTACCGAGCAAGGTGTCCGCGAGAGCATTTCCTGTGGTGTTCGGATTGCCCGCGGCGGAGAAACTCACGTTGCCCATGAGAAGTCGCGAGGTGGTATTGTCCGCCTCGTTCTTGCGGTTACGCACGGCCATCAGGCCCGCTTTCAGGTTGTGACTGCCGCGGATGTGGTTGAGATCGTCCATTACGCTAAAATCCGCCGTCGGAGCCTGCCAGGCGCCAGCCCCGCCGGAGATGCTCGAATAACCCGTGATGGCGATCGCCGGAATGCCATACGCCTGAATATCGTTCCCAAACATTTCTTTGATTGCTATGCCGTACTGGGTTGCCTCATCACGGGCGCCCAGTGCCGGCCACCGAATATTGAGGTAATTCACTTGTGCCGTGACCCGGTTTACTGTGGCCGGACTAATGACATCGCTCCACACCACACGTCCGGTCCTCGCCTTGTTGCGCCGGGTGAACCCATGAGTGGGATAAGGCCCTTGAACAAACGCCGTGTCATTGCTGCCCGTGCCGTAGAGCATGCTGAACGCGAGTCGCTGATACTCATTGAACTGGTAATCCACCTTTACGATGTCCTCGCGCCGCGCATCCGGGTTGGGCAACTGGAAGGTAGTGTTATTCGGAGTCGGCGTGTCGCTATACTCGCCCGCCAGCCCCACCATGCTCTGATAGATGTTCATGATGGCCTGGCCGTTCGGTGTGATGTACTGTCTGGGAATGATGTTGGCCCCAGTCGGATTCGTCGGTGCAGCACGACTGGGATCCGCAATCGGCTGTCCGCGAAGACCAACGACGGGGAAATTCGCCGGATAGACCAGCGCCGTCGTGCTGTTGATGATTCCGGAGCGTTCCGCGGAGGTAGGCGTGGTAGCGCGCATCAGCTGGTTTTGTCTGCGGCGCCTGAATTCCTGGCCGGCGAAAAAGAAGAGCTTCTGACGCGACGTGTTGAATTTGCCCGGAATTGTGATCGGCCCACCAAGCGTCCAGCCGAAGTTATTGAAACGCAGTTTGTCCTTTGCCGGCGAGAAAAAGCTGCGTGCATCCATTTTGTCGTTTCGAAAGAACTCGTACAATGCACCGTGAAAATCCTTAGTGCCGCTGCGTGTGGCGAAGTTGATCTGCACGCCCGAATTACGGCCGTACTCCGCGCTGTAACCAGACGTGACGATCGAAACCTCTTGGACCCAATCCGGGCTGACCTGATTCGTCTGGGATCCCATGCTGCCGCTGTCGAGGTTAAAGCCGCCGTCGACCGAAGCCATGTTATAGACGCCGCGAGCGCCGTTTGCCGAATAGTTGTTGAGTGATGCCGCGATGTCGGTTACGCTCAGGTCCGTCGTGACTGCGACACCGGGCACGACCATGAGCAGGTGAGACATGATGCGGCCGTTCAGCGGTAAGTCCTTGGCCTGCGAAGCGTCGATGACATGGCGCACTTTGGCGTCTTCGGTGTTGACCTGCACTGCGGTGGCGCTCACGGATATGGCTTCCGCCACACTGCCGATCTCCAGTGTAAGGCTGAGATTCACGCGCTGCCCCGCGCCAATTCGAACACCTGACTGGACGGCTTTGGTGAATCCCTGCGCCGCCGCCGTTACCTCATAATTTCCCGGTGTGAGGAAAGTGACGGCGAAGTAGCCCTCGGTGTTCGATACGGTTTCACGGACGTCAGCTGTGTCCACGTTCTTCACTAGGACTCGGACGTTCGGCATGACAGCCTCCGACTTATCCGTCACTCTTCCGTTGATTTCGCCAGTGTTCGTTTGAGCGCGCACTGGCGCGGCGATTGTGAGAATACCGGCGACCCAGCAAACCAGACGTGTGGGATATCTACTCATTGAAAACTCCTCCCTGAACGGCACTTAGCCAACTTGGCCCTGCTGGATTCGTTGCTGTCGCGGGTGGCCCCACAGACAAGATCGTTGCTGTAAAACGAGTTCAACCAGGTGCCGATTATACACCTGTTCAGCCGGCTCAGAAACGGATTTTCAACTGAAACTCCCTCCTGTCGCGGATTGAAGGATCGGCACCAAACGACGAAGGTTGTTTTGCGTGAGCTGTCCGATGGCGACGTTGAGTGCACTCGTCCAAAAGTGCACAAAAGTGCACACTTAAAAGAGGGAAAAACTTGGCCGCGCGCCACGCGCATAGCGATTCCGGATCAGTACCTTACGAGATGATCTCGGCGGGCGAAAGACGCTCCGGACCGCTCTATTGTCGCGCTCACGTTCATCCGCGGGGGTGCCGGCCGTAGAGGCGCCATCGATGATTCGTTTGCAGTTGCGAAGCGGCGACGATGAAACAGGCGCTGTTCGATTTATTAGTGGCCCCTCCGTTCTATAGTCTTCCCGGCGCAAGAGCGCGAAATCATCATGAACCAGAATTAGCGGTTCATGACGGCTCTCACTGACGGAGCACAGTCGGCGTGACGCCCCACTCTAATGATCAGGACTGGCGGGCACCGTCACTGTAACAAAGAAACGTTGGCTATCTGCGGGGTCGCCAAAGACCGGACATCTGCGGACTCCCAATCAGAATGACAGCCGCAGTCCGAGCCGTATGATGCGCTCGGCTACGTCGCGGCCGTACGCGTTAGTACCAGTGACTTCGAACACCCCCGTACGGAAGCTGCCATCCGGGTTTACTTGCAGAGAATTGATGCCGCCGCTCGGGTTATTGAATTTGGGCGTATTCGTCCAATTGAACGCCTCTGCACGAAACTCCAGATTCGTTCGCTCGGACGTGGCAAAGCGCCGGAAAAGGCCGAGATCGGAGTTGAAAGCACCCGGTCCGCGCAGGCTGTTAAACCCTGCCGTCCCGAAACGTGCTTCAGTCACCCGAGCGAAAGCCGTCCAGTCGTAGTACGGTTTGCCGACGCCAATGCCGCCAAGCTTCTTCACTTCCTGCTTAACCTGATCGGCACGCTGATCGTTGCCGGGCATTCGCAAAGACCCCGCGTCGGAGGTGACGCTAAACGGTGAGCCACTGAACATGCTCACGAGGGTATTGATCTGCCATCCGCTGACAATGGCGCGCGTGGCCGCATTTCCGGGATTCCATTTGCGACCCACGCCGAACGGCAGCTCGTAAATCGCGGTCAGCTGTAAGTTGTGAGTCCGGTCAGAATTGAGCACCGTGCGATTCAGGTCAAGGAAATTGAGCGCCTTGATTCGCGGCCCGGCGTTGTTCTCTTCTTCGCAGCACAGACCAATGACCTTCGACCAAGTGTACGAGGATCCCAACTGGAACCCTTTTGAGAACCGCCGGTTCAACTGCGCTTGCAGCGAGTGGTAAGTCGAGAAGCCGATGCCATCCACGAGGTTTGTCGCCGCCGTTCGTCCAAACCTCTGGAAGAACGGACGACCCGCGTTGTCGGCGCCGGGAATTTGTCCTGCGTTCAAATCCAGGACCTGCGCTGTGTGAACTGCGCGGCTGGCGACGTAAGCGGCCTGAGCCTGGAAATTGCCTCCGAGCTGCCGCTCTACGGTTGCGTTCCAATTCAGCACATAACCGCGCGTGTACTCGTCATCCGTGGTATTCAGAGCGTAATTCGGAGGAATGCTAAGCACACCATTGCCTACGTCAGCTACGGCAAATTGCGGCAATCCTTCCTGCAGCCGCGTTGCCCAGCCAAGCGATGTCGGCGCTACCAGCGCGCCGGCCGCCAGTACCGGGTAGTTCGTCCGAAGCGGACGAGCAAGGTTCCACGGATCCCAGTTGACGCCAAAGCCGCTGCGGAAGACGGTCTTCTCATTGGCCCGGTAAGCGATCCCGAGCCGAGGCGAGAAATATAGGTTTCCGACCTTGGTCCCGCAGTTCTTGGGTACATTGCCGACACCGCAAACCAACATCTGATTCGTGTCGAAGTTGTACCGCTCCATACCGCGATTCTGCCGGGTCGGCAGAGGGAAATACTCGTAGCGCGTCCCGATGTTGATGGTCAGATTGCGCGTGGCCTGCCACTGGTCGCGGATGTAGAAGCTGTACATGCCCGTGCGGGTCGTATACTCGTCGCCGTTCTTTGAATCGCCGTTCAGCAGCAGACGGCCGCCGCCGGTCACGTAGCCCAGCAGGTAGGAAGCCATTGCATTGTATTGGCTGCCCGCGGATGTTACGGTCTGTCCGGAGGCATTAGGGGTTAATGCCTGAGTAGGACCCTGCCCGAAGTTGAACCGACCGGCAGCGGTGGCGTCGCTCGTGTTGTTCGGAAACTCGAGCTGGCTGTGGTTCAGAGCGAGACGGTAAAGATCCATTCCAAACCGGATGTTGTGACTGCCCTTCGTCCAGTTGAAGTTCGCGACGTATTGCGCTTGCGGATCCGTGCGGAAATACGGCAGCACCGTATCCTGATTCCCGAAAGCCTCGAATCCGGTGATACCGAACCCGGCGTTGCCCGACTCCACTCGGCGCGTGCCGTTAGTACCCGGAATGCGGTATACGTCGCGTGCCGTATTCGGGCCCAAGCCCGGCTGTTCCACATTTGAATCCATCAGGGTGTAGCCGTAGTAGGCGTCGATCAGGAACGTGGGCGTGAACACGTACGTTGTTGCGAGGGTTCCGCTCCAGGTATTGCCGAAACCCGTACCGGGGTTTGCCGCATCCGTTACACCACGTCCGCCGCCGATTTCTCCGTATACCGTCGGATTCACCACGTTGAAGTCGAGCCAGCTCAGCCGGGCGAACGCGGTCCACTTATCCGTGATGTTGAAATTCACCTTGCTATCGATGGTGTGGCGATCGAATGCAAACGACCCGCCGGAATAGTAGTTGTTCGTCAGCGGGTTCCCGGGGACGTTGGGGAGCGGCACTAGATCATTGAGCAGCCGCCGGGCGAGCGGATCGATTCGGTCAGCCGGTATGATGTTGCCCGGGAATGCCTGCCGGCCCGTTCCGTCCGGATTGCCGGTGGCCGGATCATAGATGATCGTGCTCGACCCGCTCATATTGCCGGCGCGCATCTCCGCTGTAGGCACCGTATTGAGCCGCGAAGCAAACCGGCGATCGGTGGTCCATTCGTAACTTCCAAAATAGAAAATTTTGTCCTTCTTGATCGGTCCGCCGATGCGGCCGCCGCGCTGGTTATAGACGAACTTAGGAGTATCCTGGTTTGCCGGCTGAAAGAACGGACGCGACTGGCTCCAATTCCCCTGGTTATACCAGAAGCCGGCGCCGTGGGTGTCGTTCGATCCGGACCGGACCTGCACGGTAACAGCGGCACCCCCCGCGAGGCCCTGCTCTGCATCGAAGCTGTTGGTGACGATGTTCACCGTTTCGATCGATTCGAGCGCCGGAGTGTACGAGGCGATGTGCGGCAGCCACACGTTTGTTGCGCTCGCGCCGTCAATGCGCGTGTTATTTGCGGCACGATTCACTCCGTTTGTGTTCCAAGACATCGACCGCGATGGATTCGAACCGACGGAATGCGGTGTGCTCGGTGGGGTGATGCCCGGAATGGTGATGAAGAGCGCCTGGTAATTGCGCTGTCCGGGGACCGGAACGTCAGTGAGAGTTTTTGTCGTAATTTCCGCACGTACCTCGGCGCGATCCGTCTGAAGCGTTTGCGCCTGGCCGGAAACTTCCACAACCTCGGACACATTACCTAGCTGCAGTGTCACGTCGACGCGCGCCACCGTATTGATCGTAACGGCGACATTTCCCTCGAGCGTGGGCCGGAAACCCTCGCGCGTGACCTTCACCTCATACGCGCCGCTCTGTAGGTTTGGTATGTTATAGCCGCCGTCCTCGTTTGTCGAAGTAGTTCGGACTTGATTGGTTTCTTTGTTGGTAATAGAGACGGTTGCGTTCGCAACGGCACCTCCGCTCTGGTCCCGCACATTGCCGACCATAGAGCCATACAAAACCTGTGCGTACGCGGCCTCGGGCAACGCGCCGAGCGCACATGCGATTACGATCACTGCAAAATGGATGCGAAACGCCGAGATTGCCCCTGTCTTCATAGCACCACCCCTTTGATGTGTTACTCACAAACGCCGGTTGGGCAGCTGCGCCCTGTCCGGCGCTAACGACCGAGAGTATGTTGATGAAGTTAGCACAGTGCGCACCGGCGATCCAAGAAAGTGCGAACAGGCACAGCGCTCCTTTCCACAGTAGCCGCAACGGACATTACGCACTCTGCGTGGGCAGCCGGAGGGGCCACGCTGTCATTGCCCGCTGCTTGGCGTCGGCCAGAGCTGCGACCGGATGCTGGTCCGACATGGAAAGCTATGGCCGGAGAGCGTTCCTCACGTCTTGCTCGTTCATCGGCTTGGCGCAAGCGGTGAAGATGCCGCATACTCCGCCAACGAGTGCTCCGCGTTTGCGAGCGCCGCGCCTGGGTCGGGCCTTTGCGGGGACGGGGATGTTTGATGGTGATAGTGATGGTGGAGTGAAACCCAAAACTGAGACAGCAAGTTAAGGGAACAAATACATTGAATGGAGAAACGGAATGGATTTGTCCCGAGCTGTTTACAGTCGCGATCTGAAGATCACAACGATGCGCGCCTTGTCGCCGTCAGCCTTTGGAATGTAGACTCTCCACGAGGGTTGCGCCCGGTACGTGCCGCGGTGGGCCCGGACGTTGGAATCACTTCCCGGCATCAGGCTCACGCCGTATTGGAATCAAACCTCACTTTCAGGCTCATTTCAGGATTGGAAAGTGCTGTGCAGGCGCTGAATCGGACCGAACCGATTCTGCCGCTAGCGTCGGGTGTGCCCACGCGCCAGTCCTACGATTACGAACGGCACGGAGTCACCTGTTTGTTCGCGGCCACGGACGGAGCTTCGGGGTGACGATTAGCATCTGCTACCGACGACATCGGCACCGGGGAGTTCCTGGGGTTTCTGAACCAGATCGAGCACAATCTGCCGGCCCAGTTGGACGTGCCTCTGCTGATTGACGCACAAGGTCGCAAAGGTTCGGGACTGGCTGGCACGGCATCCGCGCTATCACGTTCACTTCAGCCCACCAGTGGAAGTTGGCTCAACCTAGTGGAACGAATGTTTGCCGAGGTGACCGAGCGCTATGTGCTGCACGGCAGCCACACCGGAGTTCGCGTACTGGCACAGCCATGCTCGACTACCTTTTGACCGGCGAAGTGAGAATCCCGAGCCCCTCGTCTGGACTGCTGATGCAGATTCGGTTCCTCCACCGATTGGGCTCTCGTCGTATACAAGAGCCTCTGTAGATCTTTGTTGCGAAGTCCATTTATGGTGAACTCGCCGTGA
>JADMIO011251692.1_pt1 | contig 22401 bp, 20 predicted proteins | sample 8958161 | NCBI WGS metagenome assembly JADMIO01 (sample SAMN16585339, study PRJNA669376) | soil metagenome | isolation source: Crop rotation soil | place: USA: Cullars Rotation, Alabama | collected 2011 | reverse complement strand
CACGGGCCATTCGATCGAATCGCCGACCGAGAGTCCCAGCAGCGCGGCCCCGACGGGGGCGAGGATCGAGACCCGCCCTTGGGTGCCCGAAATGGCGCTGGGATAGACCAGGCTGACCTCGGAGCGCTCCCCGCTTTCCAGGTCCTCGAACGACACGACGCTGTTCATGGTGACGACGTTGGGCGGGATCTCGGAGGCGTCCACGATCCTCGCCCGCGCGAGCTCACCTTCGAGCAGCTCAAGGGCGTGTGGATCCAGCTCATCCGCTTTCGTTTGAAGCACCTGGGTCAGCCGGCGCTCGTCAGTGGCCGTGAGCAGGATATTTGGCGTCGCAGTCATGGTCGTACACCAATCAATGGTGTCTTTTCGACCGACAGCAACCCCGTGGTCACGAACCCGGAATCGCCGGGCGGATGCGAGTGGGCGGTCGCTTCGCGTCGATTCGACGCCGACGAGAGCTCGCCGTGCGGAGACGCGCAGGGGCGACAAGAGCGGAGCTTCGAGGGCCGACGCGAGAACGTCAGGGTCGACCCGCCTGCGCCGCTCCGGCCCCCTGAGCCGGCAGCGGCGCCCTTTGGTGCTACCTCGCGGGCAGGCTACTTCTTGGCCGCGGTCTTGTCCGCCTCGGGAACCACGTCCCATTTGCCGCGCACATCCATCGACAGGATGCAGTCCGCCCCCTTCTCGCAGGCGGTGGCGTGCTTGGCCTTGTTGCTGAAGGTGAAGAACGAGCCGGGCGGGAGCTTCTGCTCCTTGCCGTCGACGGTGAGGACCAGCGTGCCGGCCACCACGGTGACATAGTGATTGGCCGTGTGGTGGTGCACCGGGGCGGCGAACCCGGCGTCGAACTTCAGGAAGAAGTGGCTGGGCCCCTTGCTCGGATCGCCGTCCACCGGCGCGATCTGGATACCGGTCATCCCGGGCACCGCGCTCCATTTGAGGTCCGCCGCGGGGACCAGGACGGCGCTGGTCGCCTTCTTGTCCGCGCGCACGGCGCGCGCCCCGAACGACACCCCTGCGACCACCACCAGAAGCGCTGCCAACCTGTTCTTCATCATGAGTCCTCCCTTGTGTGACACCGTGACGCCGGGCCAACGCGGCTCAGCCGACCAGAGCTTCTCTACCATCCAGTAGGTAGGGCGCACAAGATGTGGTTCTCCTCGTCCGCGGGGCCAGGTTCGGTGCTAGAGATCAGCGATGGCTTCGAGACCGATGGCGGACACCGCCGGCCGCATCCTCGACGTCGCCGAGCGATTGGTGCAGGTGCAGGGCTTCAATGCCTTCAGTTACGCCGACGTTGCCGCCGAGGTGCAGATGCGCAAGGCCAGCCTGCACCACCATTTCCCCACCAAGGCGGCCCTGGGTCAGGCGTTGATCACCCGCTACCGGGTTCGCTTTTCCCAGGCGCTGGCCAAGATACACGGCGGCACCAGCGATGCTCGGGCCAGGCTGAAGGCCTATGCCCGTCTTTATACCGGGGTCTTGCGCAAGCGCCGCATGTGCCTGTGCGGGGTGCTGGCCGCTGACTTCGAGACTCTGCCGGGCCACATGCGCCAGGGCGTGGTCGACTTTTTCAGCGACAACGAGGCCTGGCTGGCCGGGGTGCTCGAAGAGGGGCGGCGAGAGAAGACTCTGCACTTCCAGGGCCCCGCCTCCGCGCTCGCGGCCTTCTTGGTGAGCTCCCTCGAAGGGGCGATGCTGGTGGCCCGCTCTTACGGCCGGGTGCAGCGGTTCGAGGCGGTGGTGAAGAAGTTGCTCGGGGATCTCGAGCGGTGAGCCACCGCGTGTGCCGCCGACGCAGCCGATAGTCCCTCGGCGGACGTGCGGTACCTGACGGCGCCCGTCCCCAGTTCGTCAGTTGGCGGTGCCAGCGCCGTTCCCAAAATGAGCGCATGGGCGCGCGGAGCGGTGCGGCCGTGACAGGATCGACCGCGTCGGAGCCCCACTAGCCGGGCATGGGGGAGCCAGTCGATATCAGGAACCTGCTCGCCAACGAGCGAACGCTGCTCGCCTGGGTCCGTACCGGGTTGGCACTGATGGCGTTCGGCTTCGTGATCGATCGAATGGCTCTGTGGTTCAGGTTGGAGGGGCAGGCGCATGAGTCGATCTCGATGGTTCTCGGAGGCTTGTTGATCGGGATCGGCGTGGCATGCCCGCTCATCGGCGCCGTTCGGTTCAGGGCGACGCGGCGGGCATTGCTCGCCGGTCGGCCATCGTTGCCTGGACAGGTGGGCCCCATGGTCCTGGCCGTCCTCGTGGCGCTGCTCGCGCTGGCACTGCTCGTGTACCTGCTTGTCGGGATCGGCCCTCACGTGGTGCCACGCGCTCAGCTTCCGTCGTGAGCGCCGGGCGCCGAGGCGCGCCGGCGAGTGACGGCGGAGCGGACGTGGCTACGGGTGCTCGAAGACGTGGACGCCGTGGTCGCCGGTGACGGCCAGGGTGATGCCATCGACAGCGAGCGATGATTGATTGCTGACCCCTTCCGCGGCCAGGCTGGGCAGCGGCAGCAGGGTCGCCCCGGTTTTCGAAGCGAAGAGCTCGATCACCCCGTTGCCGACCAGGAAAAAGCGACCGCCATCGCGAACGAAGTTGTGCGAAGCGGATGTGCCGGTGGCCGTCGAAAGGACGGGACCTGGCGACCAGACCGCGCCGTGACGAACGAAGGTCCGCAACGCTCCGTACTGAGCCACTCCCAGCACCGGGCCATCCAGGGCCACTCCGAGCCCGAACCCGTCGCTCGTGTTGTAGGGAATGCCGGGCGCGACGAACGCCTGCTGCAGCGAGAACGTAGAAGGATTGCGCTTGAAGACGTGAACAGCGCCTTGCAACAGCGGACTCAAGGATCGCCCTGCCTGTCCGATCACCAGCGTGGTGCCGGACTTGGACATCGAGTCGGCGAAGTTGGTGTCGAAGTTCGGATAGCCGGCGGGCGGGTTCGAGATCGGGACGTGGGGCGCGGCGATGATCTGAACCTGACTCCAGTGGTGCCCGAGCGCCGGAACACGAAGGCGGCGCCTTGCCCGCAACCGCCCGAGGTCAAGCCCATGCGGTGCGCGCTCACCACGGCCAGGCTGCCGATCAAGACGATGTTTTTGCCGAAGCTCGATTCTTGGCACTGGACCCGAAGGCCGCCCAGGTTGGGCTGCAGTCTCGCCTCGAAGACCCACAGGTTTCCTTGTCGTCGAAAGACATCGGCGTGGCCATAAGGGTAGGGGGTCGAGAACGCGTTCTCGCGCCCGGCCCCGACGATCAAGACGTTCCCGTTGAGCGCCAAGCCTCGGCCGAAGGCTCCCCCCGATCCGGGGCTGGGCGTGAGCGTCTGCACCAGGGTCCAGGAGCCAGGCCCGCCCGCACGGTGGTACACGCGCACCAGATCGACGCCGCCAGTCACCAGGGTGTCGCCGTAAAGGGCGATGGATCTCCCGGCGCTCGGTTGGTCGCTATCGAGAGTCTGCCTATCGACCCATGGCCGGTGGCGGCCCTGGTTCGCGTGCGCCGACGGAAGGTCCTCTGCCGACGGCTCGTCCTGCCAATCGTCGTCGGCATGGTGTTCCGCAGGTTCGTCCGCAGATTCTTGCGGACCGGGATCCGACGCCTGTTCGGGGGGAGCGCACGACGATCCGGCCGCGAGCAGTATCGAAAGCGCAAGCGCGAGTGGGCAGGCGCGCGACGAAGCAGTACGAGGGTTCAGGCAGGTCATGTGTTCTCCGGGCGGCGGGTTCGGTGTTCGTGCCCCTGATAGACGGAGCCATGTGACGAATCTTCCCGGGCCGAGGCCACAGGACAGATGCCAGGGTCGCTTCGACTGGCCAGGGTGTGCGCGCATGAGCGCGCCCGGTGCGCTCAGCCGCGGTGGTTTCATGACGGACCGTGCCCATCAATTGCGGCGAGCTCCCGATCGTTGGCGGCACGTGGGGGCGCATGCTCCTGAAGGGCGAGAGGCGGCATCCCCGCCGGGTCGGAGCGAAAGGCGAATCCCATGAATCGCATGACGAGACTGATCACGTTGGTCGCGGTGGTGACCGCCCTCGGGGCTTGCGCCACCACGGAGTTCAAGACCACCTGGAAAGATCCCTCGGTTACACAGCTGGATGTGCAGGGCAAGCGGGTGCTGGCGGTCGTGGTGACCAACCAGGCAACCCTTCGGCGCAGCGCCGAAGACGCTTTGACCAGCGCGCTACAGGCGCGCGGTGTGCAAGCGGCGTCGAGCTATCGGGTGATTCCGGACGAGGTTCTGCAGAACAAGGAAGAGCTGCGGAAGATTCTGCAGGCCCAGAAGGTGGATGGGGCGGTGCTCATGCGCGTCGTCGATCGCAAACAGGAGGTGTCCGCCATGCCCGCGGCTGGTCCGTATTACGGATCGTTCTACGGCTACTGGGGCAACGGATGGGCCGCCACGGCGAACCCCGGCTATCTGCAGACGGACACCGTGGTCTCGGTCGAGACGGTCCTTTATTCGATACCGGAAGACAAGTTGCTTTGGGGCGGCGTGAGCCAGACGACCGACCCCGAGAAGCTGGACACGTTCGTGAAAGAGATCGTCGATGCGGCCGCCAAAGAGATGAAGAAAGAGGGACTTCTGCCGGGCCAGTAGCCTCCCTGCCGAGATCTCCCAAATGCGTTCACACCCTCGCCGCCGAGAACCGATGGGGTCGGCGGCGAAGGTGTGGCGCGTTTCGCGTCCAGGGGCGGCTCGTTTCTGGGCGCGCCCCGGTCTTCAGACAGCCACTTGCGTGCTGTCACTCGGGAACCACGGTTGCCTTCGTGAGGTCGATTGCGGCCCTCGAAGAGGTGCGCCATGAGAGAGGAGCTCATCGGGTTTTTCAAGGTGCTGGTTGGCATCGCCGTTCCTCTGGCCGCCTATGCGGCCGGGCTGCGCGCGCCCCGCACCGACGCTCTTTGGCTCTGGAGGCAACCATCGTTGCTGCTGCGTTCGCTGCTGGCGATCCTGCTGGTGGTGCCGGTCGGCGCCATTCTCTTGCTGTTGCCGCTCGCGATCTCCCCCGTCGCCAAGGGCGGTATCGTCGTCAGCATCCTGGCCGTCGGCATCGGGCCGATCGCCGCGCTCAAGCGGGTGCAGGGGACGCGGCCGCTCTACGAGATCGGGCTCATCGTGACCCTGTTGCTCGCGAGCATCGTCTTCATGCCGGTGGCCGTGGCAATCGTGGGGGCGGTGTTCGATCGCTCGATCCCACTTCGGGCCGGGCCGGTGGCCCAGGTCGTGTTCACGCGCGCGCTGCTGCCGCTGAGCCTGGGCCTTGTCACGGGGCGCCTCTGGCCGCAGTTCTCCGAGCGCGTTGGTCGCTATGCCGGTTGGTTCATCAACGGCGTGACGCTGCTGCTAGTCGTCGTGGCGGTTGCGCTGACCTGGGGGCGCCTGGTCGGGCTGGGCCCGGGCGCGTGGTTGGCCTGCGCGCTGGTGTCGGTCATGGCCATCGCCGTCGGGCATCTGCTCGGGGGGCCGGAGCGGGACACGCGCCCGGTGCTGGCGGGCTTCAGCGCCTTGAGGTTCCCCGCGCTCGCTCTGTTGCTGGCGTCGGTGGCTCCGAACGGACGGGCGCTGATCCCGGTGGTGCTGGCCTACGTGCTCACCAGCAGCATTCTGGTCACCGTTTATGGTCTGGCCCTGGCCGCCCGTGAGCGGCGCCGGGCGCCCGCGCACAAACCTGTCGCACCGCCGCCGGGAGTGCCCGTTCCGGGCTAGGGCGTACGGCGTGTTCGTCGGTGAGGCGCCATTCTGCTCGCTGGGCCCAGCGGCGGCGTTCCTACATTCAGGACACGATGACTGACACGCTGGCTGATGCGGGGCTGCTGGGCCCGGGGCTGGTTCGCAGGGGCGCAGGGCGCGTGCACCTGCGCGTGCCGGCACTCACCTGGCGGGCCAGAGCGTTTCTCTTCGCCGCCGTGACCTGGCTCCCTCTCGCAATTTTGACGATCATCGAGGGGACCTTCCGGGGGCGCGGTTGGACGTTCTCGCGCGACATAGGGTCCTATGTTCGGTTCTTGCTGGTGGGGCCGTTGCTGGTCGCGATCGAACCGTGGGTCGAGCGCGAGCTGTCGACGCTCATCCCCTCCTTGCGGACCTCGGCGTTGGTGCCGGTCGAGCGCCGGCCGGTGTTCGACCGATTCCTGGAAAGGCAGGAGGCCTGGCGGAGGGCGTACGGACCCCAGGTCCTTCTCCTGCTGCTCTCCTACGCGATCGCCGCGATCACCGTGGGCGAGAGGGCCGCCCGGGGCGATCAACCCTGGCTCTTCGGCGCTGGCGCGCCCGGACCACTCTCCTGGGCGGGCTGGTGGTGGGTGCTCGTCGCGGGCCCGCTGTTCGCGCACGTCGTCCTGCGCTGGCTCTGGCGCTTCGGGGTCTGGACCGCGCTGTTGTTCCGCCTGGCCAGTCTCCCCGCCAGGGTGTTCGGCACCCACGCCGACTGCATGGGCGGTCTGCTCGGCGTGGCCAAACACCATCACGTCTTCATATTTCTTCCCTTGTCCCTGTCGTTGATGGCGGCCGCGACTGGCGCGAACGTCATCTTTCATCGCGGGGTGCCGCTGGCGTCGCTCCGTCACGTCGAGATCCTCATCGTTGCGCTGGAGCTGGTGGTCTTCATCGGGCCGCTGCTCTTCTTCACGCCGCTGATGGTCGCCGCGCGCCGCAGAGCGGCCGCACGTTACGGTGCGGTGGCCGCGCACCACGCCACCCATCTCGAGCACAAGATCGACGCGGCCCTGGCCGACCAGAAATCCACGCCGCGCCTGTCTGCAGACGTTCTGGAGGAGGAGGCGCATCTGAGCGCGAGCTTCGAGGACGTCCGCGAGATGACGTCGGCCCCGCTCACCCGAGAGAGCCTGGTGATGTTCATTCTGGCTTGCACGGGCCCGCTGCTGTTGCTGGAGCTGACCGAGATGCCGGCCGGCGAAATCCTGGAGAAAATGAAGGGGCTGCTCTTGTGAAGCGGGCATCGAGAGCTCGCTGCGCGAGGAGAGGTGTGTGGTTGGCCTCGGTGCCCATCATTCGCTGGGAGGGAACATGGAAGGCACCGAGCAATCCAAGGGGCTGGTTTCGGCCGCGCCTCGCATTGTCACCACCGCCATCGACCGCCGGTTCGAACGCGTGGCCGATTTCGCCTGGCTGAAGCTGAAGCACCGTCCCTACCTGGGAGTGACCGTCGCCGTCGGCGTGACCCTGGGGGCAGCGTCGCTCGTGGGCATCCCCGAGCTCCTTCTCGCGGCCGGTGCGGGCTATGCGGCGTACCAGGTCTTGAAGCTGAACGTCCCGCCGTCCGAGGCGATCCGGAAGGTGGCCAAGGTGGAGGAGGGGCTGGTTTAGGAGCGCTCTCGTTTCGAGCACGGAAACCAACGATCGATCACGGAGCCGAACATGGATGAGACCACGAATCAGACACAGCAGACGGGGCAGCCGCTGGCCTCGGCGCAAGATGGTCACAAGGCCGGGCACCGACTGCGGGCGCTGGCGAAAGAGCATCCGATCGCCTTGATGGCGGGTGCCGCCGCGGTCGCGGCCCTGGCTGGGGTCGAACTGGCGGCCGGCGCGGCGCTGGGCCTTGGTATGGCCATGCTGGCCACCGAAGAGGGACGCCGGCTTCGCCGGAAAGTCGTGGGCGGCAGCCAAAGCCTGCTCCACCGGCGGTCCGGGGAGACACCCCCTTCCGAAACAGCACCGTCACCCACGTCGTGACGGTGTCGTTTGGCGGCGAACGTCGAGTCGAATTCTTTCGTTCTTCACCCCAGGCGCTCGCGCATCGAGCTGCGCATCGAGGGCAGGCGTGTGGTGGTCGAAATCGCCACCCACGCACGCTCGGCCAGGCGGGTCCGCCTGGAGGTGCGGGGACTGTTCCACGACGCCTCGCAGGCCCGCGCGCTCGAGAGCCATTTTCTCGGCCTCCCCTGGGTCGAAGAGGTGGAGGCCGATCCGAAGACCGGGCGCATGCTGCTGCGCTACGCGCGCGACGTGATCTTCAGTGAAGGGATGTTGACGGGTGGCCCGCCCACTCCGGCCCCGCCCGTCGCCTTCACCGGCCCGCTGTCCCCCGTCGACCAGGTGGTGGGTCGAGCGCTGGGGCCGCTCGTTGCGCTGGTCGATCGGATCGGTGGGGTGCGGCCCTTGCGCAAGAGGCGCCGGCACGAGCCCGAGATCGCCTGGCACGCCACTGACCCCACGCGCGTGGCGGACCTGCTGAGCAGCGGCCCCGAGGGCCTGAGCGCGGCCGAGGTGCACCGACGCCTGGCGCGCTGGGGGACCAACGTGGTCGAGGCCGAGCGGGAGCGCACGCGGTTCGAGATTCTGATCGGTCAGCTGTCCAACCTGCCCACCATGCTGTTGCTGGGCTCGGCGTCGATCGCGCTGGTGCTGGGCGACTTCGTCGACGCGGGCGCGATCTTGGTGGTGGTGGTGCTCAACTCCGCGGTGGGCTACCGGATCGAGCGCAAGAACGAAAAGCTCCTTGCCTCGTGGCGCCGCCTCGAGGCCGGCAACGCGCTGGTGATTCGGGATGGCCAGCTGCTGTCCGTGTCGGCGGTCGAGCTGGTCTGCGGCGACGTGCTGGTGATGCGCAGCGGAGACGTGGTGCCCGCGGATATGCGGGTGATCGACGCTCACCGGCTGGCCTGCGACGAAGCGCCGCTCACCGGCGAGAGCGAGCCCCAGCTCAAACAGCCGGCGCCCGATCCCCACGGCAGCCCCCTGGCCGAGCGCCACTCGATGTTGTACGCCGGCACCACCGTGGCGTCGGGTCGCGGCCGCGCGCTGGTGGTGGCCACCGGGCCGCGCACCGAGCTGGCGAACCTGCGGCGGCTGGTGGGCGACGATCCCTCTCCCGAGACGCCGCTGCAAAAGCGCCTGGGTGAGCTTGGCCGGCACGCCAGCTACGTCGCGCTGGGGGCGGCGGGGTTCGTGACGGTGGTCGGCCTGTTGCGCGGCCAGCCGCTCTTCGGCCTGATGCGAGGAGCGGTGGCGCTGGCGGTGGCCTCGATCCCCGAGGGCCTGCCGCTGGTCGCCACTGCCGCGCTCGTGCAGGGGATGCTGCGCATGGGCCGCAAAGGAATGGTGGTGCGGCGGGTGGCCTCGGCGGACACGCTCGGTGCGGTCACGGTGGTGTGCATCGACAAGACCGGGACCCTGACCCGGAACGAGATGCGGTTGGAACGGCTGGAGATCGACGGCGCAAAAATCGATCCGCACGACCTCGGTTGGATCAACGCCGACCTGCCGGACAATCGCCTGGCCCTGGCCCTGGCCGCGGGCGTGCTGAACAGCGACATCGAATACCACGAGGGCCGCAACGGGCTCGAGGTGGTGGGCAGCGCCACCGAGCGGGCGCTCATCGACGCTGCCCAGGCCGTCGGGTTCGAGCCCGCGGTCCTGCGGCGCGATTACCCGCGCCGGGCCCTGCACGAGCGCCAGCACGGAATTCACTACGTGATCAGCGTGCACGACGGGCCGGCCGGCCCGCTGGCCATCGTGAAGGGGGCGCCCGAGCAGGTGCTGGACCTGTGCAGCCGCGCGGGCCAGAGCGCGCTCGACGACGACGCCCGCCGGACGTACCAGCAACGCAACCTGGCCCTGGCCGACGAAGGCTTCCGCGTGCTGGCGGTGGCGTGGAAGCCGCTCGACGGCGACGCCTCGCTCGAGGGTCACTTCGACTTCATCGGTCTGGCGGGCCTGCGCGATCAGGTCCGTCCCGGCGCCGCCGAGGCGGTCCAGCGAGCCGAACGGGCCGGCATCCGGACTCTGGTCCTGACCGGCGACCAGCGGGCAACCGCGGCGGCGGTGGCCCGGGAGGTGGGCATCGCGGGGCAGGCCGTCGATGGCGCTGACATCGCCCTGGCGCTCGAGCGCAGCGAGCCCGAGGCGCTGGCGCTGGTGGGATGCGCCGGCGTGTTCGCGCGTGTGACGCCTGCCGATAAGCTGGCCATCGTGCGGGCGCTGCGAGAGCGCGGCGAAGTGGTGGCGATGGCAGGCGATGGCATCAACGACGCTCCCGCGCTCAAGGCGGCCGACGTCGGGATCTCGGTGGGCGCCCACGCCACCGACGTCACCCGCCAGACCGCGGACGTGGTTCTGGAGCACGCCGATCTCCGATCCATCCTCTACGCCGTGGGCGAGGGGCGCATCGTGCAGGACAACCTCCGCCGCGCGGTTCGTTTTTTGTTCGCGAGCAATCTGTCGGAGGTGCTGCTGATGACCAGCGCCGCGTGCTTCGGGGTGGCGCCCCTGGCACCGCTGCAGCTTCTTTGGATCAACCTGGTCAGCGACACCTTTCCCGCCCTGGCCCTGGCCCTCGAGCCCGGGCGGCCCGAGGTGCTGGATCGCAAGCCGGTTGCCCCGAACTCGGCGTTGCTGGAGCGCGAGGACTGGAGCGCGGTCGTCCGCGACGGCGCGCTGATGGCCGGCGTGGGCGCGACCGGATTCCTGGTGGGCGAAGAGCCGCTCACCCTGGCCTCGCTGCTGGGGGTGCAGCTCGGATACGCCGGTGCCGCCCGCGCCCCCGAGACGCCGGTCGCTCCCCGGTTCATGCGTTTGATGACCACCGCCACCGGCCTGCAGCTGCTGGCGATGCTGGTGCCGCCCCTCGGGGCCGTCTTGCAGTTGCCGGGGCGCGCGCTCGGGCCCCTCGTCACCTTCGCCGGCACTCTGGCTCTCCCCTTCGTCGCGCGCGGGCTGAACGCGCGGGGGCCGGGCTGAGAGCTGACGAGGGGGCGCTCCGCGCGGGCGAGCGGCTAGGGGCCGCGGGGGGGAAAAGGGTTCCTCGGGGCGAACGGTCGCCCGCGTGGTTCAGCGTGGGCCGGAACCGCCGTCGATCGCACCCAATCGAGTCGATCGCACCGCAGCAGCGATGCCAGCGAAAAGGCCGAGGGAGCCCTGGCCGCCGGAACGCAGGGTTCGTCTGCGAACCCGAGTACCGCCGGCCTATAGGCGACCGTTCGCCGCGCCGGCACACTTCGCCCTCCAGCCTCCAAGTGAATCCCGCAAAGCGAACGGCGAACGCACGCGGGGGCGCTCACCGCCCGGCGGTGGCCGGTCGCAGGATCTTGCGCCGCGCTTCGGCCGGCGCCCCGGGACGCACGGGCGGCAGCCGCTGGATCAGGAGCTCGGCGACCAGCAATCCGGTCACCAGCTGAAGAGCGGTCACGAGCACGTCGAGGAATTGCGCACTGCCGCCCCGTTGGCCCGGAGCGAAGAGGTTGAGCATCGCTTCGGTCCCCAGGAACCCGGGGGCGATCTGTAGCAGTCCGGGGATGAGCACGGTCGCCGGAATGTGCCCCGGCAGACGAGCTTGCAGGCCGGCGGCGATTCCCAGCACCAGGGCCGCGACGAAGGGGCTACCGCGTCCGCCGAACAACGTGACGGTGAGCGCGTGGGTTCCGTACGTCAGCAGGGCCGCGCCCACGATCCAGGGCAAGTCCCGGCGCCGCCCCTGCAGACACAGGGTGAGCGCGGCGCCGCCGGCGGCGACCAGCGCCAACACCACGGGCCAGGGCAGGGGCGACGTGATGTGCCGGGGTGGGATCGGTCCGAACAGGCTCCAGGCCTGGGTGGCGACGGCGATGCCGAACCCGAGCATCAGAAATCGCAGGCCGCCGTAGGCCATCCGCACGGTTCCGGACTCGAGGGCGCCGCTGGCCAGCTCGTGCGCCCCGGTGGTCAAGACCATCGCGGGGACCAGGAGACACATTCCGCCGAACACCGCCTTTGCTCCGTCGAAGGGAAAAAGAAGCAACAGGACGAGCGCCGTCAGTGTTCCGATCAGGGCGGCCAGAAAGCTTTGCTGCAGATCCACCGCGGAGGAGCGGGCGGCCCTCAAATGTATGACGCCCGCGATGGCGCCGACCACGATGCCCACCATCACCTCGCGGATGGCTCCTCCCACCCGAGCGGCGACCGCCCCGCCATAGGCGGCGTACCCGACCATCACCAGCGGCCGGCCAAACCGGGGACGCTGATTCTTGATGTCTTCGAGCTCCGCTCGCCCCGCGATCCGATCCTTCTCTCCGCGGGCGAGCGACTGCGCCAGATTTACCAGTCGATGGTGCCGGCCCAGGTTGAAGTGTGTATCGAAGTCCGTGCGCCGCAGCTCCACCCCGCGGTGGACACCCTTCTCGGTCTCGACGGCCAAGAAGCCCTGCAGGACGAAGGCCTGGGCTCGCGTGCCCAGACCGCGCGCCGCCGCGCAGACGCGTTGCTCGACGACGTCGGAGGGAATGGACACCGCATGCAGCTCCTGACCCAGATCGGCCAGCAGGTCAGCCGTCGCCTCTTCCCTGTCTCGCTCTGCGGCCTGGCTCTCCGGTCCTTTGTGCTCGTCCATCATTTCACCTCGTCCGTCGGGGTCAGGGCCGCGAATGCCGCCGAGAGCGGCGAATTTCGCGCTGCTCTTCGGGCCCGCGCTCTTGCTGCTCCAATTCTAGTGACCGGCGACGAGCTGGTTTTTGGCGCGCGAACGATGCAGACCAGCCCGCGACCGACGCAGGCGCACGTCCGTGGGGGAAGTTCCCGATCCTCGAGGAAACGCGAGTCGCACGCTTGGTGGGAACCCGGGTGATCCGATCGTTGAGGGCAGGAGGTCCCACATGCCATCACAGAAACCCGCGGCAAAGCAGCCGCCCAACGTCATCTTCATCATGGGTGACGACATCGGTTGGTTCAACATCGGCGCCTACCATCGCGGCATGATGGCAGGGCGCACGCCGAACCTGGATCGCATGGCCGCCGAAGGCATGCTGTTCACCGACTACTACGCCGAGGCCAGCTGCACTGCGGGACGCGCCAACTTCATCACGGGGCAGCTTCCCATCCGCACCGGTCTGACCACCGTCGGACAAGCCGGCGCGACCGTCGGGATGCCGGCCGAGGCGCCCACGATCGCCACGGCGCTGAAAGAGATGGGCTATGCCACCGGTCAGTTCGGCAAGAACCACCTCGGCGATCGCAACGAGTACCTGCCGACGCTGCACGGTTTCGACGAATTCTTCGGGTACCTCTATCACCTGGACGCCATGGAGGATCCGGCGCACCCCAACTATCCCCCCGATTTGAAGGACAAGATTGGGCCGCGCAACATGCTCCATTGCGTGGCGACCGACGTCGATGATCCGCACGTCGATCCGCGCTGGGGCAAGGTGGGCAAACAGGTGATCAAGGACGAAGGCCCTCTGTACCCGGACCGGATGCGGACGGTCGACAACGAGATCCGGGATCGCGCGCTGGGGTTCATCGACAAGGCCAAGGGAGAAGGCAAGCCGTTCTTCGTCTGGCTGAATCCCACCCGCATGCACGTGACCACGCACCTGTCGAAGGAGTACGAGGAACGGCGCACGCCCGAGAACAACTGGGGCATCTACGAAGCCGGCATGGCCCAACTCGACGACATCGTGGGAGATGTGTTGAAGAAGCTGAAAGACGAGGGGCTGGACGACAACACCATCGTGGTGTTCAGCACCGACAACGGCGCAGAGAACTTCACCTGGCCGGACGGCGGTCAGACGCCCTTCGCAGGGGGGAAGGGGACCGTGCTCGAGGGTGGCTTCCGCGCTCCCTGCATCGCCCGCTGGCCCGGGAAGATCCACGCCGGCAAGGTGGAGAATCAGATCTTCTCAGGGCTGGACTGGTTCCCGACCTTCGTATCTTTGGCAGGCAACGGGAACATCGTCGAGGAGCTGAAGCAGGGAAAGAAGCTCGGTGACCGGACCTACAAGGTCCACCTCGACGGGTACGACCAGACCGAGCTCCTCACCGGGAAGGGCCCCACGAAGCGCGAGGAGGTCTACTACTTCGCGGAAGGGACCCTGGGAGCGATCCGCATCGGTGATTACAAGTACCGCTTCATCGACCAGCCCTCTGGCTGGTTGGGCGGGACGGTCCAGGTCGACTGGCCCATGCTGACCAACATCCGCCTGGATCCCTTCGAGCGCACGGGAATCGCCGGCTCGCTCGAATACGCCAACTGGTACATGTACGAGTTCTGGCGGTACGTCTTCGTCCAGCAGGAGGTGGCGCGGACCGCCCAGACGTTCATCGATTTCCCGCCGCTGCAAAAGGGCGCGTCGTTCAACCTGGAAAACGTCAAGCAGCAGGTGCAGCGCGCGATGCAGGCACATCACGGCCAGTGAGGTAGCGCGCGAGGGGCCTCGAGAGGTGGGGGAGGGGCTGGGGCGGCCTCTCTCCGTGCCTCTCCGGCTATCTCATGACGGCTTCGTAATATGCTGGGCGAGCCATGGAAGATCTCTCGCCCGAGGTTCTGGCCACCATCGTCGCCGAGACGTTCGGAGACTCCTACGGTGGCTTCATCAACGCGGTGATGCGAGAGGACCTCGCCCGCCGCGTGGAGCGCGCGCTCCGGGACGCTCTCGCCGCCGACCGCAAGGCCGCGGCCGCCCTCTGCCTCGAGCGCGAGGCGCTCTGGGTGGCCACCGAGGCGCGCCCCAGCACCCCTGAGCCCCTCCGCGCCGAAGCCCGCAGCCGCGCCAACGAAGCGGCCTTTCTCGCGGACGCCATCCAGTCCCTCCCCTGAATCCAGTTGTTCGGCTGTCCCCTCACGCGCTGGGGCGCTTCATGGCGTCGATGAACGCCCGCAGCGCGGGTGTGACCTCGCGGCGATTCGGATAGTAGAGGTGAAACCCCGGGAAGCTCGGGCACCAGTCATCGAGCACGGTTTCCAGCGTGCCCTTGGCGAGGTGGGGGGCCATCTGAGCTTCGAAGGCGAAGCCGATCACCTGTCCCGTCAACACCGCGAGCTCGGCGATGCGCGGGTCATTCTCGAACAGCGCGCCGGTCACCGCCACCTGGCGCTCGCGCCCCCCCTTCTCTAGCTCCCAGCGATACGCTTCGCCGCCGGACCGGAAGTGCACGACGCACCTGTGTGCGAGCAAGTCCTTCGGCTGCCGAGGTCGTCCGTGGCGGGCGAAGTACTTGGGCGTCCCCACCACGACCAGACGCTGGCGTCCGCCCACCTGGACCGCGACCATGTCGCGCACGACCTGCTCGCCCAGGCGGAGGCCGGCGTCGAAGCGCTCGGCGACGATGTCCACCAGACGTTCGTCGGTCACGAGCTCGAGCACCACGTCCGGGTAGGTGGACAGGAAGCTTCCCAGCCGGGGCGCGATGACGAGCTCCGAGGCCACCCTGGACGTGCTGATGCGAACCCGTCCTGCGGGCTTGCCGTCGGCCCGGTTGGCGGTGGTCTCGGCCACGGCAGCATCGAGCTCGCGCAAGGTCGGCGCCAGGCGCGCGAGCAGCTTCTCTCCCGCGGCCGTGGGGGCGAGGCTCCTCGTGGTGCGATGAAGGAGGGTGACGCCGAGCTCTTCTTCGAGGCCGCGCATGGTCTGGCTGAGCGCCGAGGGCGTGATACCGAGGTGCGCGGCGGCGCGAACGAAGCTCTTGCGCTCCACGATGGTGGCAAAGGCGCTGAGGGACTCGAAGGTGCGTTTTCGCATTATGTAGCCAGACTACCGAGTCCTTGAAGAAAGTGAAGGATGGTCCTGGTGCCTCCTGGGCCCCACCATGGAGGCCATGGACAACAAGAAGGTCTGGTTCATCACGGGCGCCGGTCGCGGCATGGGGGTCGACTTCGCCAGGGCTGCGCTGGCGGCCGGTCATGCGGTCGTGGCCACGGGGCGCGACACCGCTCGCCTGTCCGAGGTTCTGGGTGCGTCGGGGGAGCTGCTGACGGTCAAGCTCGACGTCACCCGACTCGATGACGCCCAGACGGCGGTGCGGGCGGCCGTGGACCGCTTTGGGCGCATCGACGTGCTGGTCAACAACGCGGCCAGCTTCGAGGCCGGGTACTTCGAGGAACTGACGCCGGAGCAGTTCGAGCGGCAACTGGCGACCGGCCTCACGGGCCCCATGAACGTCACCCGCGCGGTCCTGCCGGTCATGCGCAAGCAGCGCGCGGGCCACATCGTCTCGATCTCCTCGTCCGCGGGGCTCGTCGGTTTCGAGTTCTGCAGCGCCTACGCGGCTTCGAAGTTCGGCCTGGAAGGCTGGATGGAGTCACTGGCGTCCGAGGTCGCCCCCTTCGGCATCGTCACCACCATCGTGAACCCGGGGTTCTTCCGCACCGAGCTGCTCACGGCGCAGTCGACGAACTACGCCGAGCCGTCGATCGCGGATTACCAGGAGCGCAGAGAGAAACAGATCGCGTTCTGGAGATCCCAAAATGGCAAGCAGGGCGGCGACCCCGCCAAGCTCGCCCGGGCGCTGGTGACCATCACCGACCAGGAGCGGCCCCCCTTGCGTTTCATCGCCGGCGCCGATTCCATCGCCACCACCGAGCAGAAGATCGCCGCTCTTGCGCAGCAGATCGAGGCCCTGCGCGACCTGTCGACCTCGCTGGCGTTCGATGCGACTCAGTGAAGTCCGACGGCGCCCACCTGGGCGTGAGTCAAAGTCTCCCAGGCCATGTGATGGTCGGCCGCGGTGGGCCTGATCTTGGCGATCATCGCCGCCACGTTCGGCAACATCATCCCGCCCCGGGTCGCATAGTTGTTGAAGGCGATCTCCCACATCGGATTGGCTCGGTTCAGTTGAGGATTGGGGAAGCCCATGGACTTGGCGGCGTTGTACGGGCAGCCCGGATCCGGTGTGGTCGCTCCGTTGAGGTAAGACGCGGCCAGTTCCAGGCCGGCCACGATCCGCGTGGCCTGCTCCCCGTAGAGATCGACGCCCTGGATGCGCGCGGTCTCGGCGGTGTTGATCATGGCGGCGAAGCCGAACTGAACGTGCCCCAGATCGCGACAGCTCTCCTGGCTGAGGCCGTTGATGTAGACCGCTGCCCCGTTCCAGGTTGCGCGTTGACCGGGGAGGATCACCGGGGTGGGGCCATCGGACGTCAGGTAGATGTACGCGGGCACCCGCCGGCGCCACAAGGCCAGTCCCTTGTCGAACGCCTCGCGATCGTCGGTGAAGACCCCGATCTGAACCAGGCCGTCGGCCATCGCCAGCTCCCAGTTGCCGTTGTCGCCGATCGATCCCGCGATGATGTTGGGCAGGAAGGCCGACTTCAGCATCGCGGCGAATCGGTCCACATCGGCCTTGGCCCAGGCCGGATTGGTGCGCATGAGCTCCGCCGCGCGCGCGAACAGCGATCCGGCCCAGCCCGACTGCAAAGGCGTATTCGACGAGACGTCGGCCGGACTGCCGCACGTCGTGGTCGGCGGCACGTGCGTCTTGAGGACGGCTGAATAGGCATTCAGGATCTTGATCGCCTGCTGCGCGTATTGGTCGTCCCCGGTGAGCGCCCAGATGAGGGCATCGGCATAGGCGGCCGAGGCGTCGAACTGCTCGGCCCTGCAACCGACGTCCGGAGCGGTTCGTGAGCCGCAACAGATGTCGGGGACCGGTTGGGGCGTGTAGGTCAGTGATGCGTAGGGAATGGCGCTGAGATAGGTGGGGGGAAGCTTGGTCTTGGTCTGGGCCAGGGCGGCCGTCCAGGGCGCAGCGCCAGCCGCGATCTTGGCTTTCAAAAAGGCGATCTGCTCGTCGTTCACCAGCGCTCCCGGGTGTCGGAAGGCGCCGGGGACGCCCGTGCCGCCGGCGCCCGAGCCGTCGCCGCCGGCGTCGCGTCCGCCGGTGCCGCCGGATTCGCTCGCATCGGGTTTGCCACCAGAGCCCCCCCGGCCCGCAGCGGCCCCGCCTCCGCTGCCGCCGGCGGCCCCGCCTCCGCTGCCCGCGGCGGCCCCACCACCGCTGCCCGCGGCGGCCCCGCCACCGCTGCCGCCGGACCCACCGTCTCCCCCGTTGCCGCCGGGGGAATGGCCTCCGGCAGCGCCACCGGTCGACCCCGGCGGGGTGGTGCCAGCGCCCGATCCGCAAGCGACCCCCACCGACGCTGCACCCAGCAGAGCGAGGGTCAGGCAGCGCAGCGGGGAGAGGTTGGTTCGAGGTCGTGGCATCGTCGGTGTGGCTCCCATGGTGTTCGCTGGATCAGCGTCGGCCGATTCTCTTGGGCCTTCCAGCGGAAAGACCAGGGCCAGGGCGGTCCCATCGGTGGAACCGTTTCGTGCGCGTGGCGAAGAGCCGCTGACGGGGCATTGAGCGACCTCCGCTCTGGCCGCCGCGCGGACGTCAGGTAGGGTTTGCCGCGCCGCTCGCGCTCGCGATGTGACGCCTCGACCGAATGGCCGCGGTCGTGTATCTCGTCCAACTCCCATGAACCAAGAGCGACGTCGGCGGGCAGCGGAGGGGCAGCGGTTGAGGGTGCGAGGGCCGGTGGTCGCCATCGGGCTTTTTCTGACGGTGTCGGCCTGCTCGTCGGCCTGGAGGACCGGCCCCGCGGCCCCGCCGCCAGTCGGTCAGCGCGAAGAAGAGCCGGTGGACGGCGGGCCTGCGGGTGCCGCGTGGACGAACGTCTACCGATCACAAAACGTGTTCACGGGCGTCTGGGGAAGCAGTCCGCGCGACGTCTGGGTGGTGGGCCACGACGGCGAGATCCTCCACTGGGACGGCACGGTCTGGCGGCCTTCCCGAAGCGGCACCACGTTCATCTTGAATGCGATCTGGGGGGCGGGACCGGCGGACGCCTGGGTCGTAGGCATTCGCGGCACGGTCCTTCATTGGGACGGAAAAACGTGGACGTCGCTGCCACCGGTGACCGACGAGCAGCTGTTCGCGGTGTGGGGTTCGTCGGCAGCGGACGTCTGGGCGGTGGGTGCACACGGCGTCTCGGCGCACTGGAACGGGCACAAGTGGTCGCGGGTGACCACGAGAACGCGTTCCTTTCTGCGGGGGCTGTGGGGTTCAGCGGCGGACGATGTGTGGTGCGTGGGTGAACATGGCACCCGCCTCCGGTGGACCGGCTCGGCCTGGACCGATGCCGCAGCCCCGAACGTGACGGACGACTACGGGGGCGTGTGGGGCAGCGCCCGGGACGATGTCTGGGTGGTCGGTACCCACATCAGGGCTCACTGGAACGGTCGAAAGTGGTCCGAAGAACGCGACACGGGCGACCATCTGGCCGTGGCGGGGACTGCCCGGGACAGCGCCTGGGCGGTCGGATTCCACGGCGACATCGAAGGCTGGGACGGCGCCCGCTGGACACCCGAGTCGAGTGGTGGTCACAACGTGCTGTTCTCGGTGTGGGCCGCGGATCGCCGCTCGGTCTGGGCGGCGGGGCATGGAGGCGTCCTGGCGCGTGACCTCGACCAGCAGTGACCGTGGCGGGGCTGGCGGTCGGGGCGGCGCGCCCAGGGCCGGCCGGGCGGGGGCCTGCCGTCGTGCTACCTTGGGTCGTGCTTCGCGCCCTCTTCGTCGCCGCCCTGATGTGCATCGCCTTCGAGGTGAGCGGGCTGGCGGCTGTGTGCGGCGACGCTGATTGCACTGACGACTGCCCGACGGACGGCTCGGATGGGTGCCCTCCCAGCTGCAACGCTTGTGCGTGTTGTTCGCTGCCCAGGGCCACGAACACGACGGCGCCGGTGATCGTGCTGCCACCCGAAGCGCGCCCGGCTGGCTGGGTGTGGACGACCGAGATTCACGCCTCGCCAGAGCCGGCTGAGATTCTTCACGTTCCCAAGCGCCTCCTCGCGTAGATCCGAAACCCAGATCCGTGGGCGGAATGCGGTGCCAGCGGGGACCGATCCGTCTGACCGTTGGACGCGAGGAAATCATGAACCGTACCTTCGAGGTGGCGGCCTTTGCCGCTGTCGTCTGCTGGACGACGCCTTCTGTTGCGCAACAACCCGGCCGGGGCGGCGCTTCCCCAGCGCCCGAGCGATCGTGTGCCGCAGGCGCGCTCAGCCCCCCGTTCGTCCTTCGCTGCGCCCTGGCCAGAAGCCCGGAAGTGCAGGAGGCACGACAGCGGGTTGCTGCCGTGGCCGGCCGACGTGTCGCGGCCGGTGTGTGGCTGCCGAGCCATCCGGTCGTCGCAGCGACGCTGTCCCGACGGGAGCGACCCGCGCCGGAGAGTTTCACGACCACCAACTGGAGCGTCACGCTGTCGCAGGAGCTGGAGATCGCCGGTCAGCGAGGCGCCCGCGTGGCTGCCGCGGAGGCCGAGGCGGTGGCCGCCGTTCGCCGGGTGGCGATCGCCGAACAGGAAGTCGGTGCGGCAGCGCTGAACGCGCTGTTCGAAGCAGCGGCGGCGAAGGAGATGCTTCGATTTGCCGAGGAGCTGGCCCAGGCGGGGAAGGCCCTGGCCGCGGTGGCCGAAGGCCGGGCGCGGGAAGCCCTGCTGTCCGGCGTCGAAGCGGATGTGGCCCGCGCGGAGGCAACGCGTATTGGCCTCTTTCGTTTCGAGGCACAGCGACGCCGGGCCGATAGCGAGGCCACCCTTGCCGTGCTGCTGGGCCGCGCGCCAGAGAGCCTGGTCGTGCCGGAGCTGGCGACGCTCGCCTCCGAGGGCAGTCCCTTTCCCGACGACGCCTCTCTGGTCGGGCAGGCGCTGACGCTGCGGGGGGAGGTGGGCGCGGCCGAGATGGAAAGGCGCGTGCTCGAACATCGGCTGGCCCTGACCAAGCGGGAGCGTGTCCCGAACGTCACCTTGTCCGCCTTCGCGGAACGGGACGAGATCAACGACCGGATTTTGGGAGGGGGCCTGTCGATTCCGCTGCCACTCCCGTCCCCCATCGGGCCTTCCCGCGCGGGCGAGATCGCCGCAACAGTGGCGGCCATCCGGGCGGCAGAGAGCTCGCTCGCGCTCGTTCGTCAGCGGGTCCGACTGGAGGTCACGCGGGCTCTGGCTGCCTATCGGTCTCGCCAGGGTGCCGCTCTTTTGCTCGCGAGCGACTTGCCCGCCCGGGCCAGGGCGGATCTGGCGGCCATTCGCGAGACGCTCGCCGCGCGGCAACTGCCGCTGCGGGAGGCGGTGGCCTGGCAGCGAAGTCTCATCGAGGTGCTGCAGGCGGAGATCGAGGGCCGTCTGGCGCTGGCCGTGGCGGCGGTGGAGCTGCGCCGGGTGGCCGGTCTGCCCTTGCTTTCCATTCCAGGAGGTCGGTGATGAAACGGCGAATCACGCTGGCCACGCTGGTGCTGCTGCTCGCTGGCTGCCCCGACAAGAAAGGCCCGGGGGAGTCGTCACCGGCCGCCCAGGCGGGAAACACGGCCGCGCGGGGCCAGCAGGGTGAAGCGGAGCAGGAACACCACGAAGAGCTTCCGACCAAGGTTCGTCTGTCGGCCAAGGTCATCGAAGCCGCGCGCATTCGCACGGCCCCGGCCACCACCGAGCGCCTTCCCGCCACGGTGGATCTCACCGGCGAGGTGGTGACCGATCCCGATCGCTCGGCGCGAATCGCCGCGCGTCTGCCCGGGCGGGTGGTGGAGGTGCGGGTTAAGGAAGGCGATCGGGTGAAGGCGGGGCAGGTGGTCGCGATTCTGGAATCGGCCGAGATCGCCCACGCCCGGGCGGCGCTCTCCTCGGCGGCGGCCCGCGCCCAGTCCGCGCGCCTGAACGCTCAGCGCCTCCAGAACCTGGAGAGGCGGTCGCTCGCTTCTGGCCAGGAGGTGGCAACGGCCCAGGCCGAGGCGGCTGCGCTGGAGGCAGAGCTGGCGGCCGCGCGCCAGACGGTCTCGGCCCTGGGGCCAGCCGGCGAACAGCGGCAAGGCGGAAGTGCCAGGCTGGCGCTTCGCTCTCCCCTGGCGGGGTTCGTGCTGGCGCGGGATGCGGTGCGAGGGCAGTCGGTGGATGCCGAGCACGTCATCGTGGTGGTGGGGGATCTCGAACATGCCTATTTCCTGGGGCGCCTCTTCGAAAAGGATCTGGCGCGCGTGAAGGCGTCGGCCAGCGCGGAGGTGCGCCTGAACGCTTATCCCCAGGAAGTGTTCGACGGGAAGGTGGAGACCATCGGCAAGCAACTCGACCCGGCCGCTCGCACCGTCACCGCGCGCATCCTCGTGCGCAACCACCAGGACCTGCTGAAGGTCGGTCTGTTCGGAACGGCGCGGGTGGTGACCGGGCCGGCGACCGGGCAAGGGAAACACGTGGTGGTGCCGCTCACCGCCGTGACACGCGTCGCCGACAAGGACGTGGTGTTCGTTCGCCAGCCGGACGGGGAATTCGAGGTTCACCCGGTGACCGTCGGGAATTCCGCGTCCAGCCGGGTGGAGATCTTGGAGGGGCTGCGGGAGGGAGAAGTGGTGGTGGTGGACGGCGTGTTCACCCTCAAGAGCGCCATTCTCAAGAGCACGTTCGGCGAAGAGGAAGAGTGATGGTGTTCCTCAGTCGCCTGGTCGCCTGGTCGCTCCGGCACCGGGCCTTCGTGATCGTCGGGACCTTGCTGTTCGTGGTGTTCGGCATCCGGGCGGCGATCGAGCTGCCGATCGACGCCGTGCCAGATGTGACGAACGTTCAGGTCCAGATCATCACCGCGGCTCCCGCCCTCTCGCCGGTGGAGGTCGAACAGTACGTCTCGGTGCCGGTGGAGCGGGCCATGGCGGGGATGCCCAAGGTCGAC
>JADMIO011741582.1_pt1 | contig 22404 bp, 22 predicted proteins | sample 8958161 | NCBI WGS metagenome assembly JADMIO01 (sample SAMN16585339, study PRJNA669376) | soil metagenome | isolation source: Crop rotation soil | place: USA: Cullars Rotation, Alabama | collected 2011 | reverse complement strand
TAGCCGCCGTCGTGGTGGTGCCGACCTTCATGGAGGTGCTCGACACCACCATCGCAGTCGTCGCGCTGTGCCGAGGAGAGGCTGCGGCCGAATGATCGGCCAGCTCGCCGGAACGGTGAGATTGGGCGCGCTGCCTGTTGGAGAGACTTGCTCGGCGATCTGGAGCGGTTCTGACGCAACGTTTGAAATCCACTGTCAAGCCGATCGCAACACCGGGAGCGACGTACTTCGAGCTCCCGCCATAGCGGCTATGAGATATCGGGAGATCGGTCTCTGTGGTTCGGAGGTAGGTGATCGCGCTCGGCGCGCTTTACGGGTTGCAGCGGCGGCGCATTCTGGTCCCCCAGCAGCTCGCGATCGCTGGCTTCGACGATCACGATGCCTCCTCCCAATGCGTTCCGCCTCTCAGTACCGTACGTATTCCGCGCTTGGAGATCGGCCGTCAGGCGGGCCTGCTTATTGAGCAGGTGCTATTGGGACACAGCCCAGTCTCGAAGATCAACAACGTTGGTTTCGCGCTAAGGCTTCGCGCGACGACAGGGCCCCGTGGTCAATACTGATCAGGCCGACCGACGACCAGCCAGCCACTCTGGGCACTTGACGGGAAGTTCACGCAACCTGCGGCGATCGACAGTTCTGTCTGACGAGGATCACTGCCATCGTCCAACGCAAAAACTGGCCCTTTAGCCGCCCGCAGGCGCTAGGACCAATCGCGACGCCTGTGAGGCCGTACCCTCCGTCTGACGCGGTCGCACCCGTATTGACGATCCTGCCTCCACCACGGCAATGCAGGTCGCGTCCAATCGAGAGTGATGGACAATGAGAGTGCTCTTCTTTTAGCCGTGACTATAAGCTTGTTTGTATCCCACTCGGCCATTGCAGACGACGACAGTCCCGATCCTGGGGTCACAATCACCGAGTTGTACATCTTACGACCCGCGCCGCCGAATAAAGCCATTCGGGTCGTGCAGCTAGACATTGAACCACACAAAGAAATACGTCGCCATTGTCATTCCGGTGACGAGATCGGGATCGTCGCCATTGGCACCTTGAAACTGCAGGTCGAAGACGGGGGATACCAGACAAAGCATCAGGGCGAGTCGTTCAACGTGGCTGCCGGAAGGATTATGACCGTCAAGAACGACACCAATGAAGCAGCCCAGTTGATCAGCACGCTCTTAGTCGACAATGACGGACATTGGTTGAAGCACAATCTCGATGGGTGCGCGAAGATACGAACCCGATAGACGGCGCCTGCTTCAAGAGTAGCAATTGCTCGCACACGGCAGCCTGTGAGGTGCCGGGCGGCCTGCGGCCTCCTAGATCAGGTGTTCACGGTTCTCCCGAGCAAGCACCCGCCGCAGCGTTCCCACGAATTGCTGAAGGATGCCACGCAAACCTGCACGCCTCAGGCCATCCCATATGCGATAATCGGAGGCCTTTATGGTTCTCTGCCCCATGAGGCGTAGCGCGAACAGGGCGGCGGAAGCCGCAGCCTTCTTGTGGTGGTTGGGATGCATCTGTTCGATCTCTGCCAGGGTAACCGGTGCAATCTCGAGATAACCTGCATCGGTCGCCGCATGGAGCAACTCTTCACCGGCCGCTGTCCGGACAATGGCCACATTGATGCCGGGAGCTTCGGCGTAAGAAGGCTTCCCGTCGCGGAGGATCCAGCCGTCGGGCACGGATATGTCCGCGAGCTCACCGACTCCGTCCGGACAGACCTTGCAGCGGAACTGGAGCTCGTAACGGAATTTGCCCATCTTCCACGCGCCAGAATAGGGTAGGTCGTAGACCGCCCCGTTTCGGGTCTGCACGCGCAAAGGACCTGGCCAGCCTTCCCCACGGTACCGGAAGAGAGCGACGTCGAACTCGTCGACACCGTGGTGACGCATCACCGCTTTGGCAATATGGGCGGAGTGCACGCCGCCGCAGAAATTGGTCAACATATATGGAATGAGCCGCCCAACGCGCGGATCAACGCGTCCAAGGGCGCGAACCGCCGAGATGTCACAAGGTTTGGCTGTGATTGCGAAGCGCTCGCCTTCTTCAAGCAGACGATGCAGGTTGGTCAGAGGCGCCGACGGACCGTATCTTGATTGTGCGCCTCTCATCACATCGGCTGACGTCCTCGATATCGTGGATGTCGTCAGCCATGGCCGACGATCGTCGGCCCTGACGTGCAAGACGGCATTCACACGACCGCTCTCCAGGAGGTAACTCCCCAGGGCCGTCAACGTGCCGCCTGCGGCCCCCTTGCGGCGCATGACCGGATCAAGGGCCCAGCATCTGTGCATCTCTCGGACTGGTCCCCACACGGGATGGACCATGACGCTTCGAGGCTTGCCGGCTCCCTGAACCGAGACGCCGGGGCATACAGACATGATCTGCCTGTTCTTTTCGGCCGGGATGTCGCTTCGCAAGAGCGGCCGCATATGGCCTTCAATATTGAGGCCCATGGTCACCGCATTGCCTGCCATGCTGGCGCATAGCCCGCACCCCGCGCATAGACCGGCGCGCACTACATCCTCGACATTACCGACTCGTGCGGCAACGACCCCTCGGTCATCATGGGCGGGTTGTCGGCTCACTGCCCTAATCCTGCAATGTCTTCAAAGACCCAGCCCATTGGCAAAGGCGCTTTTCACCACGATGGTCGCCCCATCGGGCAGGCGGTTCCCCGTGCCCCGACTCGCAAGACCTGAGGCCGGGCGAAGCTCCCGACGAACCCCGCCTCGCCCACCCGATAGATACGTCGCGCTCCCATCCCTTCTCTCACCCCTCTCTCACCCGCACCTCGTTGACATGTCACACTACGATGTGGTTTACTCGCGAGTAAAGCTCCTACTGACTGGCAAGGAGATGAATTTCGTCCAGCGTCCGCGCGATGGGGGCCCGCCTTCGCTGTCGTAAAGTGAAGAGAGTGTTGAACGGAGCCGTCCTATCTCCGGCAGACTGCTGAGGCAGCCTGCGCATCGGCCGAGGAGAGTCCTCGATGCGAGCAGGTTAAGTCACGTTACCCACAGAATGATAAATGCTGGGCTCGCCAGCCAAAACAACAGAACAGAGGAAACACAGACATGCGTTCGCCCGCCAATATAAGCCGCAGATCCTTCAATAAAGCTGTCGCTGGAGTGGGTATCGGTGCCGCGGCCTCCTCGCTCGGCTTCGGCGCATCGCGTGCGGCAGACAATGTTATCGTTTTCGCGACCTGGGGCGGCGCGATTATGACATCGGAGCGCAAAATCTACTTCAACGACTTCGAGAAGGAGACAGGCATCAAGGTCGTCGATGTGCCGGATCCCAACCTTGCCAAGCTGAAGACGATGGCGGAGACCGGTAACGCCGAATGGGATCTGGTGCAGGCCGATGAGAAATGGTTGCCTCAGATGGTCGCGGGAGGCTCGCTCTGGGAGCCCGTCGACTATTCCGTGGTCCCGGACGGAATCCCCGACGCCCTGAAAAACAAATACGGCGTCGGAGTCCAGACCTTCGGCATAACGTTGGGCTACAATACGAACTCGTTCCCGACGGGAAAGGGCCCAGCCACCTGGGCCGATCTTTTCGACCTCAAGAAGTTTCCCGGAAAGCGCGGCATGTGCGGCACGCCGCAATACACGCTGGAAGTGGCATTGATGTCGGACGGCGTACCAAAGGAGAAGCTCTATCCCTTGGATGTCGACCGCGCCTTGAAGCGTCTCGATCAGATCAAGGATCAGATCGTCTGGTGGGACAAGTGGCCTCAAGAGGCTAATCTGCTGGCATCGGGAGAATTCGTCGCCTCGATGACATCCGACGCGTCCGTGCAAAAGCTGATGGCTCAAGACGCTTCGACGCCTATCCACCAAGTGTGGAGCGCTCCCGGCATCATGACGAGCGATTTCCTCGCGATCCCGCGCGGCGCAAAGCATAAAACGAATGCTGAGAAGCTGATGGCCTATATGCTCGATGCGAAGCGCCAAGCGGCGTACGCGAAGCTTTCGCATATCGGGCCTTCCAACAGCCGAGCGATGGAGGAGCTCGATGCCGAGACCCGGGACGGGCTCGCCACGCAATATCTCATGAAAGGTGAGATGGTTCCTATCGGCGCGGCCTACTGGGCCCAAAATGCTGTTGCTTTGAATGAGCGCTTCAGCGCTTGGAAGCTGGCGAACTGAGGCGAGATCGCTAAAGTGAATGCGGTAATCGCCGAGAATGCCGTCAGCTCTCGTTCCGAAAGCCATTGGGCGGCCAGAGCAAGTCCGATCCTGCTCGGCCTCCCGCCAGTCTTGGTCATCGTCGGGCTGTTCGTCTTACCGGTCGGCTTGATCTTCCTTCAAAGCGTATTCACCCCGCGCCTGAATCTGGACCAATATCAGCACGTCCTGCAAACGCCGATATATTGGTCCGTCTTCGTCATAAGCTTGAAGATCGCTCTCGTATCAACGGTCATCAGTTTGGCCGCGAGCTATCTGGTGGCGGCTTCGATGCTGTTCGTGCGGCCGCTCACGCGCAGCATTATGTTGGCCGTTATTCTAATCCCGTTTTGGACAAACGTGCTGATCCGGTGCTACGCTTGGATTCTCATTCTTCAGAAAAATGGCGTGGTGAACTTGCTGGGCTTCCAGAAGCTACACATCTTCTCCGAGCCTTTATCGCTTCTCTTTACTATGAGCTCCGTGCTCATCGGCATGGTCCACTATCTCGTCCCCATCAACACCCTGATCCTTTACACCGCGATGCAGCGTATAGATCTGAGGCTGCTGCAGGCTGCCAAGGGCCTCGGAGCCAATTCCCTGGTGGCAATGCTCTACATATTCCTGCCGCTCAGCATGCAGGGCGTGTTCGCCTCGTCGATGCTGGTGTTTGTGATCTCCCTTGGCTTCTTCGTGACACCGGCCTTGCTCGGCGGACCGAGGGAAATTACGATTGCCATGCAGATCAACTCCCACTTCACCGACACGGTTGATTGGGCCCTTGGTTCCGCGCTCGCCGTCATACTTCTGGCCGTCACGCTTCTCTTCATTGCCGTCTATCTGGCCTTGCAGCGAAAGCAGGCCACACGGTGATCCCCGGGTTTGCCAAGTTGCCGTTCATTGCCGTGCGCACCGGCGCGGCGCTGGTGCTTTTCTTTCTCGCACTGCCGATCATCATCGTATTCATTACGGCGTTCAACAACTCCGCATACATGCAGTTTCCGCCGCAAAAATGGTCGCTATTCTGGTTCGACCAGTATTTCGGAGATGCCCGTTGGATGTCGGCGACTTGGATGAGCCTGAAGCTCGGCGTCGTCGTAGCCGTGGTCGCTACTTCGCTGGGCCTCAGCGCGGCCGTGCTGCTAAACCGCTATGTCTTCCCCGGACGCCAGCTTTTGCGTGCTGTCATCATGGCGCCTCTGGTGGTCCCGGTCATCATCCTTGCAGCTGGCCTGTACTATGTGTTTGTGATTGTTGGGGCGACGGGCACCTTCATCGGCCTTACCCTGGGTCACACGGTTGTCGCATTCCCCTATGCGACGGTCGTCATGGGAGCGTCGCTGGAGCAGACGGATCGCCGGCTCGAAGATGCGGCGGTAGGACTTGGAGCCAGTCGCCTGCGTGCCTTCTTCGAAGTCACGCTGCCGATCATTCGCTCGAGCGTGATAGTCGCTGCGCTGTTTTGCTTCCTGATCTCGTTCGACGAGGTCGTCATTTCGGTCTTTCTTGCGGGTCCAGAGGCGATGACATTGCCGCGCGTCATGTGGGACAGCATCAGGTTCGAGATCAGTCCCACGCTTGCCGCTGTGTCCACCATCCTCACAGTTGTCTCCACCCTCATCATGGCGATCGCCGAGGTTATGCGGGTCCGCCTTCAACGTAGACGCAGCATCGGCATCGGGAGTGCAATGTGAGTTCGCGGCCGATTCCCAAAGCAGGGGCAGCCGTCGAGCTGATGAACATCGCCAAGCGCTACGGGAGCGCGAACGCGGTCGAGGACGTTTCCTTGCGCATAGAACCGGGCGAGTTCGTCAGCCTATTGGGGCCGAGCGGTTCCGGCAAGACAACGACCTTGATGATGTTGGCCGGATTCGTGCAGCCCGAAAGCGGCCGGATCCTGCTCGGGGGAATTGATATCACGACTGTTCCGCCGCACCGTCGCGGTATCGGCATGGTCTATCAGAGTTATGCGCTGTTCCCGCATATGACGGTGGCCAAGAATATATCGTTTCCGTTGCGCATGCGCCGATACGCGCGGGCCGATATCGATCAGCGGGTACGTCGCGCACTTGCGCTCGTTCGGATGGAGGGTTTCGCGCATCGGCTTCCCGGAGAGCTGTCGGGTGGACAGCAACAGCGCATCGCGCTGGCCCGGGCGCTGGTGTTCGAGCCTCCCCTCCTGTTGATGGACGAGCCGCTTGGCGCGCTGGACAAGAAGCTGCGCGAAGAGATGCAGATCGAGGTCAAGCGGATCCAGAGCGAGTCCGGAAGCACGGCAATCTATGTCACGCACGACCAGGAAGAGGCGCTCAACATGTCCGACCGGATCGTGGTCATGGACAAGGGGCGCATCGAGCAGGTCGGCACGCCGCGCATCATCCATGATCATCCGCAAAGTCGCTTCGTCGCCGACTTCATGGGGGTGGCCAATTTGCTGGAATCGAGAGTCATAGCGGTGAACGGCGAGACGGCGACGGTACGCACCGGTGGCGGATGCGAATTTGGCGTTCTCTCCAGCGACGCTCTCAAGGTCGGCGACCAGCGAATTGTCGCGCTGCGGGCGGAGAGAATATCAATCCACGGTACGCCGAGTGGGCATCCGAACGAGACCGCCGGGCGGCTGGTCTCGTCCTCCTATCGGGGCAGCCAGCAATCCCACTCAGTGGTTCTCGAAACGGGAGATGATCTGTCCATTCTCGCGCCGACCGGACGAGGAGAGGCCATTGAGCCGGGACGGACGGTCTATGTTCATTGGCATCCGGCCGATGCCTGGTTGATCTAGGGTATCGGGGTCGAGGTCAGGTTTCGAATGCAGCCACGAACGAGCTCAAAAAATGCGAACTTGCGATGCAGACCCGACGCTGACCGCGACCCGGGCGGATCCCGGCCTTGTTTGTCTTTCGCCTGCTCGCGGAATCCATATGCGGAACTGGAATGGACTCGCGCCGGCGCTTCCGGCGAACATTTGAGCAAGCCCGATTGGAGGACGGTATGAACATCATGTCAAAGCAATCTGGCTCGGCGATGCCGTCGCAGGAATTCGCCGGCCTTCCCGTTCTGGGCGAGAAGGAGACCGGCCATCTGAGGCATGTTCGCAACGTGCTTTGGCTCGAGGACGGCGAGTGGGGCCCGATGGTCAGCAACGATTTCACCCAGCTCGGCGAATTCACAGCCTATTACTACCAATTGTCGGGCATGGCCCATGTTCTGGCACAGGCTTACCAGCACCATCTGACGGCGGCGCCAGGTGTTTTCAAGGCAGACATGGACCGAGCCGTACACAAGCTTCTCCATCCGGATGTATGGAGCTATTGGTTCGCGGTCAGCCAGGGCAGCCCGGCCTGGAACCCTGATCTCAAGGAGCCCCAGACTCCCTGGTGGGATCCTGTAGTCAAGGAAAATATCATGTACAGCGGCCACTTGAATCATGTGGCGGCGCTCTACGCTTATCTCTTCGACGATGCGAAATACGACCGTGTCGGCTCGATGAAATTCGCCGGCTTCCAGGCCAATGGATTTGGCAAGACGGTGGCCGAATACAGCCTCTCGACGCTGAATGATCTCATCTACTGGCAGATGGTCGAGAACGGTTACATGGGGGTGGCCTGCCAGCCAAACGAGGTGTTCGTCACCTGCAACCAGTTCCCGCTATGGGGCCTGAAATGGCAGGATTCACGCGTGGGCGGGGACCGTGCGGACGAAACCGCGGCGGCGCATTTCAAAGCATGGGAAAGGTTCGGGGCGTATAGGCGCGGAGAGGAGACGCCGTTCCTATGGCTGGCGGCGCAGAACAAGATCTCGCCGGCGCGGGTGCCTGGCAGCGCCCAGGAGGCGCAAGGAAGGTTTTATGTCGCCTCGCCTTGGAGCTATTGGGCCCTCCATGGCGCCAATCAGGATTATGCGCGCTCGACCTACGACTATTTGACGGCGGCGGCTCTGGACCGTGACGTGGACGGCTCGCTTGTGATCATCAACGAGAAAGAAATGGCCCTCGACGGCAAACGTTACGGGCGCGGCGCGAAGGTCCTGGCTGGGGAGAAGGTGCCGGGCGTCCGGCACTATTCCGGACCGGATTCCAGGCATGCCGGGATCTGGGGATGGTTCTCGCTGATCCTCTCCGAGGAGGGCGATCCCCGGTTGGACGAAATTCTCGATTATGTCGACCGCAATATGAGCCCGGTCTGGAAGGACGGCGGATATTACTATCCCCGCAACGAGCAGAGCTGGATCGATGGAAAATTCGTGGGCGTCACGCCGTTGTCGGGCCACGCGAACTTCGCCTATGCGCGTCTCAACAGGAAGGGTGGACTGAATCGGCTCTACCACGCGGACTGGGGCAAGGCGCGTCTCGATCAGCCCAATCTTGCCGAGGTCTCACGTCATATCGATATCGCCCGAGCCACGTTCCTGCCGGAAAAAAACATTCTGGTTGTGACCGCGCGACCGGCGCATGGCGATGCTGGCGGTCCCGCGCGTCTCGAGTTCGCGAATGTCCGCCGGGCCGGCCAGAGCTGGCGGCTGGAGATCGATGGCGTCGAGGTCGCGAGCGGCGCCAGCGAGGTCAATTACAATGACAGGCGCCTCGCCTGCTTCGAAGGCGAGAGGCTGTTGGTCGAGACCTCCGTTGTCCGCCCGACCGACGTCGTCCTCCGATGGGTTTGAGCAGGAACATCCGTCCATGAGCCACATCGTTCGTCCCACGGTCAGGATCGGAGGCTCGTTCGCTCTGACCGATCATCGTGGTCGGCAGGTTACGGAGCGGACCTTCCAAGGCTCATATCTCCTGATCTTCTTCGGCTTCACGCATTGCAAGGTCGTATGCCCTGAGAACCTGTCGAAGCTCTCGCAGGTGCTGGACAGGCTGGGGCCGCTGGCCGAGCGCATTCAGCCTCTCTATGTCAGCGTCGATCCCGACAGGGATAAGCCTGAAGTCATGAGGTCTTTCCTGGAAAGCCGCTTTCCTAAATTCTTGGGATTGACGGGTGATCGGCAGCAGGTGACCGAGATGAAGGCGGCTTACAAGGTGTATGCGCAACAGGAGGGGGCAGATGCGCAGGGCAACTACGACGTGCCGCATACGGCCATGACGTTCCTGATGGACGAGAAGGGTGATTACGTCACCCATTTCAGCGACGTCACCAGCGCCGAGCAGATCGTCGCGCGGCTCGCAGGCCTCCTCACATCGGAGGACGCTTCCTCGCATGGGCCAAGGTAGCATCGGATCCATGTCGCCCGTCCTTGCCAGCTTCGACGCAGCCACCGGCATCGGCCGGCTGACGCTGAACCGGCCCGACGTTCTGAATGCCCTGGACGTACCGATGGCGCGAGCCTTCCATTCCGCCGTCGACGAACTGACGCGGACCGCGGGGTTGCGGGTTATCGTGATCGCGGGCGCAGGCAAGGTTTTTGCGGCAGGTGGTGACGTGCCGAGCTTTCTTGCCGAAGGGATTGATGGAGCGTCCGCAGTCATCGAGGCGCTTCTCGATTCTCTCAACCCCGCGATCGTTGCGCTGCGGCAGCACCCGGCGCCCGTCATCACCGCGGTTCGCGGCGTTGCCGCTGGAGCGGGCCTGTCCTTGGCCATATCCGGCGACGTCGTTGTCGCGGACGAGAAATCCCGGTTCGTCATAGCTTACGATCGCATCGGCGCTTCGCCCGACTGCGGCCTGACCTGGTTTCTACCCCGTCGGGTGGGTCGCGGTTTAGCGTTCCAGATGATGTTCGTCAGCCGAACCTTGGCTGCCCACGAAGCGCTAAGTCACGGTCTGATAGACCACATGGTGCCGGCGTCCGAATTCGATCAAGCCGTAGCGGAGCTGGCATCGACGATCGCCTCCGGACCGACGTCGGCCTTCGGAGCCTATAAGCGGCTTCTTGATGGCGGCGACGGCTTGATCGAGCAACTGGAAGCTGAGCGTCGGAGCTTGATTGCGTCCACTGCCACGTCAGATTTCGCCGAGGGCGTGACGGCCTTCACTGCCAAGCGCACAGCAAAATTCGTCGGAACATAGTAAAACCCCAACATAATTAACTAATTACCAGAGAATTAACAGATGAGCGCGAAATCGCACACGAAATTTGCGTCCCCTTGGCCCACAAAGCTAGAGAGGAAACAGGAGCGGGCCGTGAAGCGTGAAGCCGTGCTTCATGCGGCAGTGCAGTCATTCAACAGCAAGGGCTTCCACGCAACGTCGTTGGACGAGGTCGCGGCTTCTCTAAATGTCACAAAGCCGACCATCTATCACTATTTCGCGAATAAGGACGAGATCCTTTTCGAGTGTGTACGGCTGGGGCTCGATGGTATTCAGAGAGCCGCCAAGGCGGTACAAGAGAATGGTGGCAGCGGGTCTGAAAGGCTGATCGCCCTGATGCGGCGGTATGCCATCATCATGACCCGGGACTTCGGCATCTGCGTGACACGAACCGCTGACCACGAATTGTCCTCTCAAGCCAAGGAGCAATTTCGTTCTCTGAAGCGCGAGATCGACCACGCCGTACGGGCGGTTGTCATTGATGGGATGCGAGACTGCTCGCTGGCGGTCGGCGATCCTAAGGTCGTGACCTTCACGATAACAGGTGCGCTGAATTGGATAGCGCGTTGGTATGATCCCGAGGGTCCGCTCTCGCCCGAACAGATTGCCGATGGCTGCATCGCGACGCTGATGAACGGCCTGTCACCTCGACCGGGGTCCTAGTTGGCATGCAGTGAGTCGCCCTCGATGCGCAGAGGGCGATGCAGAGCTCGCCCGCGGCCGAGCGGAGGCTCGTCATCACGTGCATGACCGCCCTGGGGGCCGCCCTCCCGACAATTCGGCGGGGGTGACGATAAAACGCCGGATGCGCCCGCCGCCGCGGCCGGAAGGATCGGTCCGCATCGAAACTCTTGCCAACATGGATCTGACCGAGGGACACCAAGATGCCGTATCCGACGACAAGGCACGAAGTTCGTTACGGCAAGCGGATAGTCCGGTGCTTCGCGGACCGGCCGAGCGATGTGGACGAGGTTTTCCGCCAGGCTGTCCGTCGCGCGCCCGACAGGGACGCGCTGGTGTTTGAGGATCGTCGGGTCAGCTACCGCGAACTGGACGAGAAGGCCGAACGGATCGCAAGAAACCTCTTGCGATCTGGCTTCCGGAAAGGGGATCGCCTCGCCTTGTTCCTCGCCAATGGCCTCGAATTCATATACGCGGTTCTCGGAGCAGCACGTTGCGGGCTGATCGCCGTGCCGATGAACATCCGCCAAAAGCGCCCTGAGGTCGAATTCATCCTGAACCAATGCGAGGCGGCCGGCGTCATCTACGATGCCGAATACGAGGCCAATTTGCCCGATGAAAAATCGGCGCCGGCTCTGCTCCACCGTTACGTCGTCGGCGAGGGCTCGGGTGAGCCTTTCGGCGCTCTTTGCGAAGACAGCCCTGAGCTCATATTCCCCGAGCTGCACGAGGAGGACGCCTACTGCCTTCTCTACACCTCGGGCACGACGGGCAAGCCGAAGGGCGCGATTCTGACGCACGTCAGCACGATCCACAGCCTGATTCACTATCAGCACGGCTTCCAGTTGCAGGATGGAGATTCTGCAATCCTCGCCGTGCCCGCTTCTCACGTGACTGGATTGGTCGCGGTCATCCTCACAACGATACGCGTGGCCGGATGCGTCTTCATTCAGAGGGCTTTCAAGGCCCGTCCGTTCCTGGAGCTTGCCGCGCGCGAGACGGTGACGTTCACGGTCCTCGTCCCGGCCATCTACAATCTGTTGTTGCTCGATCCGGACTTCAGCCGGTTTGATCTGTCGCATTGGAGGGTCGCGGGATTTGGCGGATCGCCCATGCCGATGGCCACGATCGAGCGTCTTGCAGCCGCCCTGCCGAATCTGATCCTGTGCAACATCTACGGCTCGACGGAAACCAGCTCGCCCGTGACGATGACGCTGTTGGGCGAGTTGAGCCATGCGCCCGGCTCCGTCGGCAAGGTCCTGCCCTGCGCCGACGTCATCGTCGTTGACCATGATGGGCGGGAAGTCCCTCCTGGAGAGACCGGCGAGCTCTTGATCGGCGGTGCCGGCGTAGTTCCTGGTTATTGGAATAATCGCGCCGGCAACGAGGCCGGATTCATCATGGGATACTGGATTTCCGGCGATATCGGCTGCAAGGATGCGCGAGGCTACGTGCATGTCTTCGACAGAAAGAAGGACGTGATCAACCGGGCCGGCTTCAAGATTTACTGTATTGAGGTCGAGAGCACACTTGCCAATATGCCGGGGCTGGTCGAGAGCGCAGTGATCGGCAAGCCGGATCCCGTACTGGGCGAGCGCGTTCACGCCTTCGTATTCACGGACGGCTCGCTGAGCGACGCGGCCTATGTCAAGCAGTTCTGCGCCGAACGGCTTTCGGACTACAAGGTGCCCGAGGGCGTGACCTTCCTCAAGGCGCCCCTGCCGCGCAATGCCAATGGCAAGGTGCTCAAGAACGCTTTGCGGGAGTTGCTCACAGCCTCTGCCTAGCAGCACTGCGACGCCGGGACCGCCGCTTGAACGGAATGGAAACAATGGATTTCGAACATACACCAAAGGTGCAAGCCTTGAGGAACGAGCTCACGCGGTTTATGGAGCAGCACATCATGCCCAATGACAGCCGGTGGCGCGAAATCGCGAGATCGGGCGGCTACCCCAGCGGAGTGGTCGAGCCCTTGAAGGAGAAAGCCAAGGCCGCCGGTCTGTGGAATCTGTTTCTCCCCGCCCTTCGGCCGGATGAACCGGGTACCGCGCTAAGCAATGTCGAGTATGCTGCTCTGGGCGAGATCATGGGTCGGATCCCCTGGGCGTCGGAAGTGTTCAATTGCAGCGCTCCCGATACCGGCAACATGGAAATCCTTCACATGTTCGCGACACCGCAACAACGCGAGCAATGGCTCTTGCCGCTGTTGCACGGCAAGATCCGGTCCGCGGTCTCGATCAGTGAGCCCGACGTCGCATCCTCCGATCCGACCAATCTCGAGACGACCATCGACCGCGACGGCGATCACCTGATCATCAACGGCCGCAAATGGTTCACGACCGGCGCCTTGCATCCCCTGTTCGCTTTTACGCTCGTTTTCGGCGTCTCCGATCGTTCGGAACATGTTCCCAGGCATCGCAAGCATTCTTTCGTGATCGTTCCTGCAGGCACGCCCGGATTCAGCATCGTCAGGGACGTTGCGCTGATGCACCACCATTCGCCCGAAGGTCACTGCGAGATCAATTTCGACAGTGTACGCGTCCCCGTCGCCAACATGCTGGGAGAGCAGGGAGCCGGCTTCGCCATCGCACAGGCCCGGCTTGGCCCCGGCAGGCTCCACCATTGCATGCGCACGATCGGTCAATGCGAGCTTGCCCTCGAATTGATGTGCGACCGCGCCCTTCAACGATCGACCTTCGGGAGGCTTCTTGCGGACTACGCGAACATTCAAGATTGGATTGCCGAATCGCGCATCGACATCGAACAGGCGCGGCTGCTGAACCTCAAGACGGCTTGGCTCATGGATGTCGCGGGCACCAATGCAGCCAAACGCGAGATTTCGGCGATCAAGGTGGTAGCTGCAAGATTGCAGACGAGAGTCGTTGACCGCGCGATGCAGGTTTTTGGCGCCAAGGGGCTGACTTCGGATACCCCACTTTCATTTCTATGGACCTGGGGACGAGCCCTCCGCTACGTCGACGGACCCGATGAGGTTCACCTACGCAGCATTGCTAAAGAGGAACTAAATACGGCGAAGCTGCGCAAGGCAGTGACCGACGTTCCAGACAGGAACTCACCCACGGCCTAGTTGGCGCTTTGATATACTCCGTCTAAGCGATGACCCGAAAATCGTCGCGATGGATGACGCGGAAATTGTCGGTGATTCGGTCGCAGTAGCGCTTCCAATTTTTGGGCACAGTCTGCCGGAGGAATTTGAGCACCTCTCGGCGGAATTCGCGGAATGTCTTGTAGTCCCGGTTGTGGGTGATGTTTTCGTGCATCACCCCCCATAACCGCTCAATGGGAGCGAGATGGGGACAGTAGGGCGGAAGGAAGTGGAGCACGACCTTGCGCCCAGCTTTTGCAAGCCACTCTTTGACGATGTCGGACTTGTGGTACTTGGCGTTGTCCAAGAAGACGTGAATGAGGCGCATTGCGGCGTGGGTGCGCAGGATCTCGCTCAATAGCTTGATCAAACTCAGTCCATTGACCGTCTCGACGTCGAGGATGTGCGTCTGGCCGGTCTCCAGATCGATGGCGCCATGGATGTTCAGCCGGTCACGGCCGGTCGTCTGCTCCACTGCGAGGGCGACGTCCTTGCGAGCCCAGCAGCCGGCTGGCCTTACCTGATGGGTCGGATGAGCCGCGTCGAGGAAGAAGACCGCCTCATCAAGGCCCATCGTGTTGCGCAGCTTCTCGTATCGGTGGATGTGGGCCCGCTGCTTGGCGTCGTCGAGGCCGCGCGGCATGGTTTTCGGCTTGCGATACTCAAAGCCCAGGCGATGCATCAATGCGATTAGACCGGCGTGGCTGTAGCCCACCCCAAAGGTCTGCTTCAGCCAAGCTCCGATCTTGCGGGTGCAACGGGGATGATGGGCGTCGACCCAGTCGCTCAATGCTCTTTCTTGCTCGAGGCTAAGGTGGCTGCTGCTACCCTTGTGGTCGAAGGTCTTAAGCCCATCGACGCCGCCTCGCTCGTAGGCCCGATACCAATTGCGAACTGTGTCGTCGTCCAGCAGCAAAAACGCTGCGATATCCTCGCAACTCCTCCCCTGATCGAGAAGGACGATGGCGTTCGCCCGGCGGGCAACACGATGCTCCGCAAGTCCATCCCGAGCAAGCCCAGTCAGGGCTTGGCGCTCGTCAGCCGAGAGAAATCCGCCGCGAATCATGCCCCCAAGACGAATCCCATTCGCCTCCAACGTCAAGCACCTTCTCGTCAGATCAATGAGTCCGAGTATAGCTGAGTGCAGTCCGCCGCAGGATCGAGGACGTCGCTGCCCATTCAATACCATCGAGAGAGTTACGGCTCGAAGCAATGGGGAACTGGGGTGCGCGCTGCTGCCTATTTTCGCCGCGCCAGCTCAGCGAGGAAGATCGAGTTTTCCGTAAAATTGACATCGTGAGCGCGCGGGCATCGGGGCCAGTATCGAGCCTCAGATGACCGGATTGCGTCCCTCTCGGTCATTCGCTGCGCGCATTTCGTGTGCTGTAAGCGGACCTGATGTCGAAGTTGAAGAATGAGCGATGAAATGTGCGGTTGAACACGGTCATCCTCAAACCATTGCTAACCGCGGCGGCTGCCTTGCGGATAGCGCCTAGGACGACATCCGGCTGCGAGAGCATCGGCACCGGGCTGCTGGCCACTTCGGTCACGGTCGCGCCCATCCGCTTCGAGACGCAGCGCTGCTGGTCGGGATGCGCGGTCTGTCCTTGGTCGTGAGCACATACCAGCTCGGCTTGGTCCTCCAGGCCACCTGCACCGCCGAGAGCTTCTGTGGTTAAGCAGGTCAGCGTTCGGCGCAAAGTGTGTCGTCCAGATCAGCTCCTGTTGCGCTTCTGAAAGGTCGCCGCAAAAAGCCGATACCGTCCGGCTTCAGCCAAACGCGGTTGTCCGCGATCTCCCCGGCGCCGAAGACGTCCGAGGGGTGTTTGTTGAGTTGGTCCTGCACAGTTCGCCCGCATCCGCGCGACGGCCGCGATATAGACGAGGCCGACGACGGAGCGGACCTCAAGGCCGAGCAACGCTGCCAAGGCCGCCGCTTCGATCGGGATGAATTTTCGAGGAAGGTTCGAGGTTCTTGTTCGTTCCTTCGTCACGACGGCGAATCCCGAACCCTCCTCAATATACAACCATAAACGTTTTCATAGGCGATAATGGATGAGAGATGTCGTCAAGACCTGATGAACGAAAGCAGGTCGGGGTTGAGGACATCCGCATGCGTGGTGAGCATGCCATGGGGATAGCCGGGATAAGTCTTCAGCGACCCGCTTTTAAGCAGGTCGACCGCTCGCGGAACTGAACTGGCGAACGGGACCACTTGATCGGCCTCGCCGTGCATCACCAGCACCGGCACGGTGATCATCTTGAGGTCTTCGGTATAATCCAAGAGCCAAGAGTCGACGGTTGCGTAATGAGCGAGGGCACCGCCGGCCATGCCTTGACGCCACCAGTTCGCAATGACCGCCTCTGAAGGCTTCGCCCCATCTAGGTTATAGCCGTAGAACGGATTCTCAGGGACGAAACGGTAGAACTCCGACCGGTTGCCCAACACGCCTGCCCGGATCGCTTCGAACCACTCCGGCGGCTGACCGGACGGGTTGTCCTCGCTCCGGTACATGTTCGGCGTCAGCGACGCGACCAGTACCGCCTTTGCGACGCGCTCCTGGTGACGAGCGACATAGCGAGCCACTTCACCACCACCCGTCGAGTGGCCGATGTGGATCGCGTCGCGCAGGTTGAGGTGTTCAGTCAGGGCCGCGAGGTCGGCAACCCAATGGTCCATGTCGTTGCCGGTGCCGGGCTGGTCGGACCGGCCATGGCCGCGCCGGTCGTGGGCGATCACCCGGTAGCCGTGACGAAGGAAGAAGGTCATCTGGGCGTCCCAGTCGTCCGCTGTCAGCGGCCAGCCGTGGCTGAATACGATCGGCTGACCTGAGCCCCAGTCCTTGTAGAAGATGTTGACGCCGTCTGTCGTAGTGATCGTAGGCATTGTTCAGTTCCTTTCCATTTGCCGCGGGCAAGTTCGATCGTTCACTGGCGCGGCGCTCCAGCGGTGACCTTTTGGGAAGCTCGTGTCTCGAAGATGCGGGGGCGACCCGCGTCCCTCAGTCGCCGAAAGAAGCGGCAACCTTGGCAATGAAATCCGCGACAGCTTGCGGCTGGGAAAGCATCGGCAAGTGGCTGGCGCGGATAACCAGAATTTCGGCTCCCATGCGATCGGCTGAATCCTGCTGGGCGGCCGGAGGAACGGTGTGGTCTTGAGTAGTGACGAGATACCAGGCGGGTTTGCCGTGCCAGGCGCTCTTCGGGATGATTTCTGTCACCGTGTTAGCGCCGAACGGCCGCTGCGTGGCATAGACGAGATCAGCTTCGTCGGTCGGGAGATCCTGAGCGAGATATTTCCGCACACCCTCTCGGGTGATCATGGTGTGGGTATCGCCGTAGGGCCTGAGTTCGGCCGCGACGGCGGCGGTCGCATATGGGCTCCACCAGTCTGTCACGGTCTGTCCGCTATCTGGCGCGGCGCCTGCAACATAGACGAGGCCTTTTACCTTCGGGTGATCGCCGGCCTCGCAGATCACGGCGCCACCGTAGGAATGGCCTACGAGCAGAACAGGCTGTTCCTCCATCTCCACGGCACGCCGGACAATGGAAGCGTCGTCCATGAGCGAGTTCAGAGAAAGCTGCACAGCTTTCGATTCAAATCCCCGACTCGCCAGTAATGGGATGACTTTGCGCCAGGAATTACCGTCCAGGAAATAACCGTGAACGAGCACAATGTTGTTGATCGCCATGACTACCTCCTTTCGTTTGCGTTCATCTGACCGTGAGTTAGATATATCCGGCTACCTAAGCGCTGTGGTGGAATATGGTTGCTTCTGTAGGTAGATTATTGCTCAATCGTTCGATCATGGCCGACATTCAGTCCACAAATTGCATTTTATTGCTAATATGGAAATTTATTGTCGCGCCGAAGTTTAGGTCGCGAGGTGTCGACGGGCGTGCGCCCGAGCGTAAGCCGCAGGCGTGCTCCCAACGACAGCCTTAAATCTGCGGGTGAGGTGGCTTTGATCCGAGAAACCCAATCGATCTGCGATATCGGCCAACGGGATTTCGGCGGCTTCGATCAGAGCCTTGGCTTGTCCGATTTTGCATTGCTCGACGTAGCGTGCGGGTGTCATTCCCGTCTCGGCCTTGAACACCCGGATGAAATGAAAGCGGCTGAGTCCTGAGCGTTTGGCCAGTGACGACAGATCGGGAAAATCCTGTGTCGTGCGACCGAGGTACTCCATGACCCGTCGGATGGTTTCCCGGTCGCTGATCTCACCAGTATAATCGGAGACCGTGTAGACGCCGTAGTGCGTCACGAAATGCACCGTAAGTGCCTCGGCGAGGTGCTGCAAAAGCGGCATCCGCCGTTCCGCGTCCGGCTTGCGCATCTCCTCCAGGATCGAGCCGCCGATATGCAGTGCGAACACATCGTTCGCATGGAGGATCGAACCCGTTTGATCGTCCTCGTCATGCAGGAAATTGTCTAGGCGTGACCCGCTCCGGAGTTGCTCCGGATCAATGCCGATCCGCAGCATCGGCGGAATAGCGCCCGCGAGGCGCGCGATGCTGCCGGCAGCTACGACCACAAGGTCACCCGCTCGGCAGGAAACGTCTCGTGGTGCCTTTCGGGTTTGGCAGGTGAACTGCCTCGACGATCCCAGCGCGACCATGACCGCATGGTGATCGCACGCTGGCACCATTACATCGACGCCGTGACTTGCTTCCCGAACGTCGAAATACAGACCGCGCGACGTCGGTGACATTCCTGCCGTTGACATGGGCCATCCGCCGATCCGCGCGCGGACGCCGACGATGCCGGCCAACTCGAGCCCGAGAGCTTTCCTCATCCTTCATCCTTCGCGCGCGAACACGAGGTCGCTCGGCCACACGCGATGATAGTACACAGGATATGGCAAGGACAACCGCCCACGAGGACGGCCTACCGGACTTCGATGTTGACTTACTATTCTATTCCACCTGCCAAACTAAGCTTGCGGCCGAAGACGGCATGTCGGTCACAGAGAATGTACCGATTCTGGCTAGCGTGCTGGAGTCGCGAGGAGATACTTGTCGCATCGGGCAGGATGCTAACGCAGCTCTAATTCAAAACCTTTTCCGATTGGAAAAGCCGTCTTCTGCTCAGCATCACTCTTAAGCGCAAGCTCGACATACGGCACGAAGACGCCACCGCTTGCGAAAGCTAACCTTGTGGCCGGCCAGAAAATGTTGGCGCTACGCCGTACAAAATTATTCGGAACCTCAGCGCTCTGGCCGCGTTTCACTGAGCAAGGTGGCCGCATTATCGCCGGACTTCGGACATGATTTCTCAGGGTGTCTTCAGCGGATCCTGCATGGCCGCGCTCGTGGCCTTAGCGCTAGCTGCGTTTGCCGCATTTTGGCGAGCAAACATTACGCAGCAGCCAAATGTTGACGTGCGCGTTTCAGCAATGTGCTTGGCGGCTTCGCTTCCATGCATCATTGCGTGCGCCGAATGCCCTTGCGCGACATGTGCGTGATGCCCCGCTTTTTCATGACCGCCGGCGTCATAGTGCTTGGCCGCCTCACGGTGGTGTCGCGCCGCGTGCTCATGGTGCTCTGCCGCCGATGTGTGATGTTGAGCGCCTTTGTGGCTTGCCATTTTAATCTACGCTGACCTGAACTGCGCCGCCCTCGCCCATCAACGTCACGCGCCACAGCCCGTTCCGTCGCCTTAGCCATTATTCACACTGGCATCGGAGGAACCTCAGCGTCATCCGGCACATGCGTGGTGTGTCGGGGTTTAGATCTCGTGGTGCCGGCGTCCGACGGCGCTGCGCCGACGCAGCTGCACATGTTTAGGCAATGCGCCCATCCTCCGAACTCGCCGAAAAAATCGACAATCTTGACCGGCCTGCCTCGAGCTTATCGCCCTGTCGGGGAACCCGTCGAGGGCGTGCGCGTAAAGCACGCTGGACGCCGCTCGCCAAACTGACGCCCGGGAAATGGCTGAACCCTGCTCTTCAAACGACGAGACGCCAATGTATTATGTCGCCCTCGCCCTCGATTATGACGGAACGATCGCGACGGATGTCAAGTTGATGAACCGACCGTCCTGGCACTGCGCCGAGCGAAGGAATCCGGCCGCAAGTTGATCCTTGTTACAGGGCGGGAGCTCCCTGACTTGAAGAACGCCTTCTGCGAATTGCGATTGTTCGACTGCGTGATTGCCGAAAATGGTGCGCTGATGGTCTTGCCGGAAACCGGTGAGGAAAAGATGCTGGCTCCGCCCCCGGATCCGATTTTCGTCGGACGCTTGGAGAAGCTGAAGGTCACGCCGCTTTCAGTAGGCCGCTCGATCGTGGCGACCTGGCACCCCAACGAGACCAAGGTCCTCGAGGCGATGCGCGAGCTTGGCCTCGAATTGCAGATTACCTTCAGCAAGGGCGCCGTGATGGTGCTGGCTTCCGGCATCAACAAGGAATCCGGCCTGCGCGCGGCTCTCGAGGCGCTCGATATCTCGCCACTGAATGTGATTGGCGTTGGAGATGCCGAGAATGACGAGGCCTCGGTCAGCCATAGCACTCCTCTGTACGCGGGCGTAGCGCCCGCCACGCGTTCGCAATAAAAAAGGCCGGCCAAATTTGCGGCCGTTTTCGCACGACGCATCAATGTCGGTTTGCTTCTTCCTGGAGACGGCGTCCGGCATCTCGATGCATCCTCGACATCACCGCCAGCGTGATGGGCCTCGCCCTTTGCCTTTTCGAGGGTGCGTTCGGCCTGCAGTTCTTTCAACGCGCCTTTCGCTCGTCCGCCGCGCCTTTGAGGTCCATGCGCTTGCGCTCTTGATTGTGCCCCCCGCACCAAAACAACTGCGCGGGCTGAAAAGCCGTTGCAGCAATGCGGCGTCTGCGTCCTCGCATTCGCGACGCTTTTTAGGAGTTCGACGAGCTTACGGAATAGAGCCGCCGTTCATTTTCTCGGCGCGGGCAACCGTTCCACTAAGCCCGGTAAAGAGGTTGCATCGCTTCGGCGAAGCCGGTGCTGGTTGAATAAGGGAACGACGTTCCGGCGCCTATCTGCCCCCTGCGCTTCGATCAGATTGCGGTAGAGATCGAGATAGCTTTGCGCCATTCGGGCAGCAGAAAAGCGCTCTTCGAACCGTCTGCGGACTTGGCGCCGTTCAAGGCTTATTACTTCGCTAACAGCGCCTATCGCCTCGGCAACCGTTCTCACCACCCGACCTGTGACATGCTCATCAATGATCTCGGGTACGGAGCCGCACCGAAATCCAATCACGGGAGTGCCGCATGCCATCGCCTCGATCATCACGAGGCCAAACGGCTCCGGCCAATCGATAGGAAACAGGAGTGCCCTTGCGTTTCCAAGGAATTTGGTCTTTTGCCTCTCATCAACTTCCCCGACATACTCAACACTGTGCCGCTGCAGGAGAGGAGAAATCACGTCGCGAAAATAGACGCGGTCCGCGTCATCGATCTTCGCTGCGATCTTAAGCGGCATGCCGATCGAACGAGCGATTGCAATGGCACGCTCCGGCCCTTTTTCGGGCGAGATGCGCCCCAGAAATGCGAGATAATCGCCTGTTGGCGCATAGTTTGGGACATGAAGGTCGACAGGCAGCCCATGATAGACGGTGCCGGAGAAATTTGCCGAGGCAATAGGGCGGCGCTGGGCATCCGAGATTGACACCAACGGCAATTGCGGAAAGCTCTCAAACAGGCAGGGTTGGTCAGGAAGATCCTGGCGCCCGTGAAGGGTCGTCAGGGTGCGCCAGCCGATATCGCGGAAGAGAGGCATATGCAGTGCGTCGATATGGAAGTGCAGGACGTCGAAGGCCATCGCGCGCTGCCGGACCAGATCCAGCATTCGAAGATAATGAGGAATATAGTCCTTGACCTTTCCGCCGAGCCGAATGGCCTGCGGTATGCACGGCACGAGGTCGGCTGCGGTCCGCGAGTCACCGCTCGCAAAGAGCGTCACCTCATGCCCTTGCCGCGTCAATTCTTCGGTCAGATAGGAAACGACCCGTTCCGTTCCTCCATAGAGCTTCGGAGGAACGCTCTCCACGAGGGGAGCGATCTGCGCAATTTTCATAGGACGAGATTCCTTCGTCGGCGGACGAAAATATATACGGCAACTTCATGCCTTTCGTTCCACTGCTCCACCCACCTCTTCTGCTTTACTTCGAAAAGTATCTCTCCTTAGCGCCGGAGCGCATGGAGATGCTCGACGCTATGCTTGCAAACTTCCGATACCGCACCTTTGGCGCTTTCCCTTAAGTGGTGCATCGTCGCCGGCTGACGGGCACCTAAGGAACTTGCTGCAGCAATCGCGGAATTCCTGAATGAGCTGGTGATAACGTGGCCGGATCGATCCCCAGGTTCTTGGGTCGCGCACGCGCCTAATTTTCGAGTTGACGCCTATGAAATTGCAAGTGGCTTCGTTCCTGCACGCTTGGGGAAAG
>JADMIO010941431.1_pt1 | contig 22405 bp, 18 predicted proteins | sample 8958161 | NCBI WGS metagenome assembly JADMIO01 (sample SAMN16585339, study PRJNA669376) | soil metagenome | isolation source: Crop rotation soil | place: USA: Cullars Rotation, Alabama | collected 2011 | reverse complement strand
CGCGGGGATCGCGTGGCCGTCCGCGCCGATTGCGGTCGCGGGGGTGAACCAGCCAAACGTCGGCACCGCCGTTTCACCATTACCGAAGACCGTTACACCACGGGCCAGGTAGTTTCCGTGATTGAAGACGTTGAAGCCTTCCAATCTGAGCTGCAAACTAACACGCTCCGTCAACCTGATCCGGTTCTCAACAAAGATCGCCACCTCTGAAGTCGGCGTTCCACGAAAAGTCGACTTGCCGATAACCGCGCCATTGATAACAGGTCGATCGTTATTCGCACCGTCGCCATTGTTATCTACACCCGTCGTCGCGTTGAACGGACGTGCCGATGCAAACATTCCCAATGTGCCCGCCGTGAAATTCCATGGGAAGCGGTAATGAAATTGGACCACCGCACGATGACGCTGATCGACAACACTTGGACCACGCTCTTCCTCGCCGAGACGCGTGATGATGCTCTGGTTCGGATTGACTCCGTTTCCATCGGGCTCGGTGGTGTTGGTTGCTTTCGACAACGTATAACTGACCGACGCGTACATCTTTCTATGCCCGCGATAAACGAAATTCGTTTGCAGCGCGTTGTAATCCGCGACGCCTAGATTCATGATCACGTTCACTTGGCGGATGCCGCCGGGCGCGGGCACGATCGGGCGGGTTTTGTTTGCATCAGCGACAGTTCTGCTTTGTCCCGGTGTCGTGCGGTCGAAGAACGACGGCGCATTCAGATCGACAGTGCGTTGAATGTCGCTCAAGTGCTGCCGCACGTAGTCAGCGCCGATAAACAGTCCTTTCGCTATCTCTCGTTCGGCGCCAATAGTAAACACCTGACTGCGAGGATTCACCAACTCATCCGGATAATTCGGCAACCGATTGAAATCTAATCCAAAGCGCGCGAACTGCTCCTGGTAGAACGCGCGGCGACCCGCCCTGATGGTGATGTCACGCGCTGGTAATTGTCCGGCCGGAATCGTGCGCGGATCGACGTTCACCGGCACACACGTCAGACACGTCGGAAAACCTGTATCACCGGGATTTGCTGTGTATGTCGCCAACCCGTCAAGGCCGTTCACCAGGTAACCGGCAACTGCATTCGTTCGCACTTGCGCATAATAGATGCCATAGCCACCGCGAATCGCTGTGCGCGAATCACCGCCGGGGTGCCAGCCAAAACCGATGCGTGGCTGGAAGTCATTCTTATCGTCCGTTAGTGTCTGCCGGTCATAACGCAACCCGAGATCGAGAGTGAGATTGGGGCGCACACGAAAACTGTCCTGCACGAATCCGGTGAGCAGCCACTGCGGCAAATTGTAACTGCTGATGCCGAAATTAATGGGTTGCGTGTAGGTCTGAACGTTGGCAAGCGTCAACTGGTTGAAAGGAAGTGCCGGTGTAGTCCTGAAAGTGAATGTGCCGAGGACTGCCGTACCTGGCTCGCTGCCCGTGCCTCCCGATCGGTGATGTATGACGCTGCCACCGAAACGAAGATAATGCTTCCCAAGCGACCACGATACTGTGTCAGAAAGCTGCCACTGATAACTCCAAAGATCCGACGAGCGCGATTCACCAATCGTGAACCCTGCCGCGCCTGCTCTCGTGTACGTGGTTGAAGGATTCTGCGCTTCCCACAGTGTGACGGGATCGCCATGCAGATATGCCAATCGCGCTTCATTGACGACTCTTGGACTCAACACTGAAGTCAAATTTGCCTGCATGGTCCATGCGCGGCGCGAATACCTGCGAGCCACGCTGGGCGCACTCGTGCCGCCAACGGCGTCCTGTGGATTGTCATCCGACATCCGATCGACGTTCACACGAAACATCAGCGTCTGATCAGGCGTGAACTTGTGATCGACGCGTCCGTCAAAAAGAAATTGTCGATAGTGTCCGGTGTAATCCAAACGCCCATCAGCCGGTAACACAAAAGCCGGCAATGCACTCGAGAGAAACGTCGTTCGATCCTGCCGGGTGTAATCGCTCGAAACAAAGAAGAACGTCTTGTCTTCAACTATTGGACCACCCAAAGAACCGGAGAATTGATTCAACTTGTCAGGGATGTCCACCGGATTGATCGCAACAAGATTAGACGGCGGCACACAAGTGCTCACGGAAGAGGGGCAGAAGTTTTTCGTAGAAAACTTCCTCGCTTGCCAACTGCCGCCGGGGCGTAGCATGTACAGCCCTTCGCCGTGGAACTCGTTGGTCCCGGATTTCGTGATGATGTTCAGTGCTGGTCCGTAAGTCCATCCAAACTCAGACGAGAATGCGTTGACGAGCACGTTGAACTCCTCAACGGCGCCCATCGGTACTGTAGCCACGGCAGTCTGGCGTCCCCAACCTTCGTCGTTGCTGGCGCCGTCGATGAGAAACGTAGTCGCGCGACGCGAGCCGACGCCGGTGATGAAGTAAGTCTGGTTGACGAAGAGATCGCCAGTTCCCTTGCCTTGTCGGAAAGCTGAATTCAAGAGGGGCAGCGTCGAAACTTTGCGTCCGAGAATCGGTGTTTCGTTAATGTGCTCGGCTTCAAGTGGGAGTCCAATCTGTGGGTCTGCGCGGACACCCTCGGTTGTCCCGTAAATAGTAACGAGGCTTTTCCCTCCGCTCGCCTGTAGCTTGACCTTCACCGTAGCCGTTTCGCCTGCACGCAGCGCCAGTCCGGTCACGTCTTCCGCGGTGAAACCGGTTTTGACAACACTGACTTTGTACTCGCCGGTCAGAGGTAGGCCGCCGATTGTCGCAGTGCCCTTATCGCCGGAAACCGCCTCGCGGGCCGCGCCCGTTGCCGTATTTACAACCGAAACGTTCGCACCAGGGACGACCGCGTCATTTTGATCGACCACCGTAACGATGATGCTGGCGGTATTTGGCGACTGAGCGAGCACCGCCCAAGCCGTCAATATAAGTAAGACACTAAGATGAGACATACGCTTTAACATCGATTGCACCTCGTTTTGAGATTGGGGTAAGAGGGTACGAGACCAGTGCAATGTATTCCAGACCAGGAAACTACTACCAGCCGCAGTTGAAGGAATCTTTGAAAAAGGTGACCCAGCAAGATGGAGAAAGTTTGACAGAACGAAGGCCGCTGGAACTAACTCCAGCGGCCTTTCTCTTTGCCACTCGATGTACTCTCTCATTCAGATGACGTCGAATACATGGTCAAGCAGCATCATGCAAGCGCAGCCAGCCCCCTGCGCTGAGGCATGCGAGCTCAACAAGTGCCCGCCAATTACTGTCGCAGCCTGTTCCGGCGCTGTGCCTTCCGGGCTTGGATTGATGTTCTGCACTGTAAGATGTACATCCCATTTACCCGGTTTTTCGTCGGGTGGCAGGTTGATTTGTCCCGCGAAACAGCACCGTCGCACCTGTAGCCGTCCGCGGGTGAATCGCAATTCCGGTAGTTCCCTGCGCACACTGGTCGCGAGCGATTCGCTGATGCTTGGGGAAAATGGCTCCTCGCCTACGGGCGTAATACAGTAACTGATAAGTAGACCTTCGCCGCCGCCTCCACGAAGCACGACCTGCACAATACCCGCCCCGTTTAGCACCAATTCGTGGATGACTCCCTGCTGAGCAGGCGCGGTCTTCTGGTCGACTATCTGTCCGGCGGCGTTGTAGGCAATCATCGTCACTGGTGTATTGGTAAACTGCGCGACTCTCGCGGTCACCCTGCTGGCCGGGACATGGCTCAACAACAAAGGTGACTGCTGGATTTGCAGCGCAGTCTCGGGTTCAAACCAATCGACAACTTGCACCGGCTGCTGTCCGGTATTGGCATACTTCAGCCAGGAAAAACTGCCTGTGGGTGGGTACTGACCTACTTTGAAATCAGCAAAGGTCACGCAGATCATTTCCTGCTCAGGCGGCTGTTGCGGGAAAGTACGCGGGCAAACGCTCGGATGAAGCACAACCCGCAACGCTGTATTGGGGCGTGCGTGCGGGATCAGATGCGCCACGACGTGATAGCTATTGCACGCTCGCGGCTGATAGTCCCAGATTGCTGCGGTGAGCCTAACCGTTTCGCCAGGGTTGTACTGGGCCTTGTCGGTTACAACTAACTTGCCAAGTAGGATTTGAGTATTGACATTGGTTTCGGTGACGTGGTGGGTCAAAACCCGACTGTCCGTTTCGCGCTCATAAGTCCAATCGACCTCTGTTTTGAAAGGCACACCGGGCAGAGGCAGGTTGGGATATTCGACTGACATGTTCACGGTTTCCCGCAGAGTCAATTCGCCGGGGTTGGTGGGTGTATTGTCCTGCCCGCGCCGCGTCGGATCGCGATAGTCGCTGGCAGCAGCAGCGATCGCCGCGGCAGCCGCGCCCGCATACAAGCCCACGGTTAGTGGTGACGGCGCGCTCCATTCGATAAGTGACGACAGCAGTGGACCACAAGCGACCACTTTGCCGATGGCCTCGAAATGGTCGCCGGTGGTCGGATGCGCGGGTTGAGTGATGCGGTCACCCTCCTCGCCGCCATCACCCCAGACATGCCAGTTAGATAGCGCGACCGATGAGCCATCGCTGTTATCTCGGGCCAGGACGCCGAGCGTGCCATATCCATTCCACCATAGAATATGTTCTTCGGCGTTGCCCGAAGCGACGCCACCCCGCAACGGGTCGAATTTGGTTTCGTCGCGGTTGCCCGCGGCATCGGCGTTTGGACGTGCGTTTATCACTTGCACGTCGGTCTTAAATCCTTCAATCTCGGAAGGAATCGGCTTTGAGCCCGCGCCAAGAATACTGCGCTCCGACGGCAGTTTTTGTTTCACGACAAAGATTATGCTGATGCCGTCTTCAAACTCGCCTCCGCGCTTCGCCAGGCCCCACCCTACGGTTTTGACATTGGGATCGTTCGCATACTCGACGCGCAAACGTTCTACCAGCGATTTCACTTTTTCTATGGTTTCTTCCGGTGTCATAGGATTCCTCTTTAGATCGTAATGTTCATCCGGCTCTGAACGTCTTCCAACAACGAAGCAAAGGCCGTTAAATTGTCATCACTGCCGCTGTGATTTAGTGCAACCGGCCGGAGACTTGCGGTGTGCACCCAAATCGAACCGGAGTCGCCGTGATCGCTGACCGTTTCACTGCCGAAATCCGGATCAGTGACAATAATCATCTGATCGATACTCCAGGTAGCGAGATCGTGTCCGGTCGGTGCGAAGCCGGAGATGATGCCGTGCGTCAGCCCCGTTCGAGCACCGGACTTGTGTACTTTGCGTTGTGGCGAATTCATGGGAAGCAGTAGCAAAGGATCGAGCTCGGCGCGGGTCATTACCGGACTCCCAAGGTTAATGTCGCCGTCCAACGTACCGATCGGGGTCGTGAATGGCTCACCGGATTGCGCATCGAGTGTTTGCAGAAACGCAAGGGCGCGATCGGTGTCGAGCCGGCACAACGCGGCGTCGACATCATCGCGTTGGGTAGCTCCAAGCGTGCCAATCACGAGATCCTCATCCTGGTAAGCTACATCCGCGGCCTCGGATAGCATCCCCGCAATTAACAGGATCAAAGCAATGATGAGCAGCAGAACTTTCCACCACGGATCGTCAAATGGAATGGGTCCGTATTGTCCGGTGAACGGGTTCCGCGGGATGACCGTGTACGAAAACTTCGTCGGAAAGCAATAGACAGGGTCGTAGCAAAAACGTCCGTCGCGCGGGTGATATGGATCGAGTCCGCCATTACCTCCATCATCGCCACACTTCGAGCTGGGGCCGCAGTAACACTCCAGGATTTCCTTGATGACGCATGGGTCGATCCGCTTACCGTCCAACAAAGCCTGCAAGGTGCGCCGGAGCGTATCAAGGTTAGCGAGATCGCGCTGGCCGCGACGCTTGGGTGGCGGACATCGCTTGCGTCCCTTGCGTCCATTTTTCGTGTCAACTGCCAGCCCCCACAGCCGAAAGCGCAAGGTTCCTTCCTGAACCTGAACAACGATTTCTCCTGTAGTAGCGTCGGCGATAGTGCGACTGACAAAGATTTGTTTGCTCACGCGGCGCGCAGGATTGTTAGGATCCGCCATGCCCGTCATGTTGCGGCAAATGAATTCGACTTGATATTTGCGTGGCGAAGCGTTAGCGACGTTCACCTTAAAATAGACAGTGCGTAACGCGCCGGGAGTCAGCGGACCAAGCACCATTCCGGTTCCGATTTGCGTTTGCCCTAAAGACGCCAGCTCCGCGTTCGACCAGGTGTCGATAATCTGAATGCCGCGGCTCGCCAACTGGACCCGACTTGTTGGCGAAATATCGAGCACATGATTATTCGTGAACGGCAGACCCCAGCGATTGATCACCGGAACCGCCATGTAGTAAGTACCAAACGCAGCTTCAAAAATTCCGTCGGGCATCTGGAACAAATCCTGCGGGCGAACGGCATAAGGACGATACGGAATTTCCAGCATGGTGCCGTCCAGATAGTCGGCGCTCAATTCAATATCTTTGAAGTCAGGAGTCGGCAGAGGGTCTTCGGCGCCGATCGTCGCCCTGACATCCACTCGTTCCAGGCCCGGCACTATCCTCATGTCTGACGGCTTCCATGGCTCCGCGGCGGATTCACGATATTCTGCTGTCACCAACCATGATGGACCATCAGCAACCACACTTAGACCGATAGTCGGCGGATACGTACCGCTTCCGGAGATAGCTCCGTCGACTCTGAATCGGTTCTCCCAGGTATGAATTGCCTCTCTTACTGTTAAATTCCAACGCCCGAAAAGTTGTATGCTCATATTGTCCTCTTACGGTATTGGCAAGTGAAGAACGAGTATCTTACGGCGCCCGAATGATGGGGCTATAGCGCCTCGTCTTTAATAGATATGTCGTGGCAGGTCAAAAATGTGTCGACTGATCGGAATGTCTTTTTTTACGAATCAATTTGTTGTGAAATTATTTTGCAAACATTGTTTGCTGTGGTAGACTCCGCTCGCTCAAGTTAGTCATAGGTCCTTTTCGTTATTGCTAGCTGAGTCACCTTACAGAAATCGTGACAAGGACCTTCCGTTTCCCCATTTCAGATCCAAATCAAGCGGGAACCCAAGGGTGTTTTATCCAAATCTGTTGACAGTACAGGGCCAGATCAACACCCGATCAGCGCTGGCATAGTTGCGGCTATCAATAACGCTGACTCACCTGCGGTTCTGGTCCGAAAAACCTACCCATAACATTGAATCTTAAGGAGAAGACTATGACGAAGAACACAGTGTCCATCTCGTTAGATCGTGAATCCATGGCGCGATTCGCTCGCCTGTTGGGCAATCGTCCCGCAGCCAGCGGCGTCCACTGCGGCGACGACGACGGCGACGTTGACGGCTTTTGCGGATCAGCCGCGTCGGGAGCTCACTGCGGAGACGACATCGACGGCTAGCGACTTAACTAACGCATGGTTTCAAGCGGTGCCCGAAGCATGCGCAGTTTACCGCCCGAAACAACCTTGCTGAATGCCAGACAGTGGGTCGCGACTGCTGGCATCAGCGAGGTGACGGACATCACGGCTCTCGATGTCCTGGGCGTGCCGGTCTTTGTAAGTGTGCGACCACAAGCGCGCGGCGACTCTTTTACTTTTGGGAAAGGGCTGCGCGCAGTGGATGCCGAAGTCGGGGCTTACATGGAAGCCCTGGAGTTTTATTTTGCCGAGCCGGGCGTCGGCAATGTTTCAACTCGTTGGGCATCTGCGAGGGAGGTAGCCGGCGAGGCAGAGGATGCGATTCTGGATTTCGTTCCCCTGCTCGAGCGCGAAGTCGATCTCGACGGTCCGTTGTTACTTGCCTCGGTTCGGAGTCTTGAAAGCGGAGACGAGTGTCTCATTCCCGCGGAGCTGATCTATTACCCGGCGCCTGACGTGGGACAGTCGCTCTTCGGATCGTCGACCAATGGGCTGGCATCGGGCAATTCGGTGCTCGAAGCAACGATTCAGGGTCTGCTGGAACTGATCGAGCGCGACATCTGGTCATTCGAATTTGTTCGCCGCGCCTCGGTGTTAGTCGAGGCGGCAAGTCTGCCCGACAACGTGCGTGAAATCGTCGAGCGTGCTGAGCAGAACGGTCTTCAGTTAAAAATTCGCACTATTCCTAATGACTACGGAATGCCGTTCTTCGCTGCTTTCCTGTTTGATTTGAACAATCCCAGCCGCAAGACATTCAACGGAGGTTGGGCATGCGATCTGGATCGTGACCGGGCGCTCTTGCGGGCGGTGACGGAGGCCGCGCAAAGCCGTGTGGCTTTCATTCACGGCGGACGAAAGGTAAAAGCAGCGGCTGATGAGCAGGAAGCGGAGCTGGTGCGCCGGCACATTATGGGCGTCAGCGATCCGCGACAACAAGTATCGCTAACTGAAATCCCCGACCTCGCCGTTGCCGGCACTTTAGAGCAGAAACTTGACACGTTGATCGAGCGATTGCGCCGCGTAGTGAAAGAGCCAATCTACCGAGTCGTGTTGACGCCTCCGGAATTGCCGCTGCAAGTGGTTCGAGTGGTTGTGCCGCTGTTGGAAAATCTTAAAGAGACCCGAGTCCGAGTGGGACGTCGCTTAAAAGCCACTATCGAAGATGCCACAAAGAAGCACAAAAATCACAAATGATCTTTTGATCGCATTTGTGTTTTTTGTGCCTTTTTGTGGCTAAACAAGGGTGCAAATGGGAATACGCCAAACTGTCGAAATCCGTGTCCGAGGGACAGTTCAGGGTGTTGGCTTTCGGCCAACCGTCTGGCGCCTCGCGTGTGATGAGGGACTGGTTGGCGAAGTTCTTAACGACGGCTTTGGCGTGCTGATCCGCACCACTGGAAATTCCGGCGCCATCTCGCAGTTTCTTAACCGCCTGCACACTGAAGCGCCGCCACTATCGCAGATCGAGGATATCGAAACGCAGGTCTTGAACCTGCTCGACTTTGAAGACTTTCGCATCGCTGAAAGTGTCAGCGGCGAGAACCGCACGCGCATCACTCCAGACGCGGCGATCTGCGACGCGTGCCGCGCGGAAGTGCTCGATCCGATCGAACGTCGATACAGCTATCCCTTCGCAAACTGCACACACTGCGGACCACGCTTCTCCATCGTGAAGGAAGTTCCATACGATCGCGCCAACACGACGATGGCTGACTTCCCGATGTGCGCCGCGTGTCATCGCGAGTATCTGAATCCGGCCGACCGCCGCTTTCACGCGCAACCAATCGCCTGCCCGGCTTGTGGACCAACGATCTGGCTGGAAGGCACAGACACGACAGCGCCTCTGGATTCTGCTATCGAATTGTTGAAAAGCGGCGCGGTGGTAGCGATTCGCGGGCTGGGTGGTTTTCACCTGGCCTGCGACGCTACGAATGCCGATGCCGTCCAGCGGTTGCGCCAACGCAAGCATCGCTATGGCAAGCCGTTCGCCCTCATGGCCAGGGACATCGACACGATTCGCCGCTACTGCCACGTGACTCCAACCGAAGCGGACTTGTTGCAGAGTCCTGAAGCTCCGATCGTATTGCTTAAGGCTCACGGACCAGAGAAGTTGCCGGCGGGCATCGCACCTGGTCTGAACAGTATCGGCTTCATGCTGCCTTACACGCCGCTGCACTTATTGATCACACGCCAGATCGATCAGCCGCTCGTGATGACCAGCGGCAACATTTCCGACGAGCCACAGGTCACGAGTCTCGATCGCGCGCGCAGCGGTTTGCGCGGCATCGCCGATGCCATGCTGATGCACAACCGCGAGATCGCGAACCGCATTGACGATTCAGTCGTGCGGATCGTTGCCGGTAAACCGTCGCTGATTCGACGTGCCCGTGGTTATGCGCCAAGCGCGTTATCGTTACCGGCCGGCTTCGACGGCGCGCCCGACCTGCTGGCGTTTGGCGGCGAGCTGAAAGCTACTTTCTGCGTGTTGAAAGACGGCGCGGCGATTCTCTCGCAGCACCAGGGTGATCTGGAGGACGTTTCCACATTCGAGGATTACCAGAAGAACCTGCAACTCTATTCACGGATTTACGATCATCGCCCGCGCATGCTGGTTGCGGATATGCACCCGGAATATCTTTCCGCCAAGCTCGCCAAACAACGCGCCGGAGACGAAGCGTTACCGCTCCTCGAAGTTCAACATCATCACGCGCACATCGCGAGTTGCATGGTTGAAAACGGAATCGCGCTTAATGCTCCGCCCGTGCTTGGGATCGCGATCGATGGTTTGGGTTTTGGCGGTGACGGCTCGATCTGGGGCGGTGAGTTTCTGCTCGCTGATTATCGTGGTTACCGGCGCGTTGCGGCGTTCAAGCCCGTCGCGATGGTGGGTGGCGTCCAAGCGATCCGCGAACCGTGGCGCAACACTTATGCGCACCTCGTTGCCGGGCCGGGTTGGTCCGAGTTTGTCGAGAAATTTTCCGCACTCGACCTTTATCGTTATCTCAACACCAAGCCACTGCGAACGATCGATCGCATGTTGGAAACGGGATTGAATGTGCCGTTGGCTAGTTCGTGCGGGCGGCTCTTTGATGCGGTTGCGGCGGCGTTGGGGTTGTGTGCCGATCACGCTCTGTTCGAAGGCCAGGGCGCGATGGAGTTGGAAGCTTTAGCTGAGACGTGTCAGGGCGATGAGCAGCCGTACAACTTCGCGATCACCGAGAACGCCAACGGCCTGCTCCATCTTGAATCGGTTCCGATGTGGGTGGCGCTGCTTCAGGATCTCGAGCGACACACTCCGGTTGCACAAATGGCAGTTCGCTTTCATCACGGACTCGCGCGGGCGATCCGCGACGTGGTCGCACGCATTCGAAGCACGAGATCGGTGGACACAGTCGCTCTCACGGGCGGCTGTTTTCAGAACAAGCTCTTGTTGGAAGAAGTAATGCGGTTATTAAAAGCAGATGGTCTGAGTTGTCTCTTACACGCCAAAGTCCCGAGTAACGACGGAGGACTGGCGCTGGGACAGGCTGCCATCGCGGCAGCACGCTATATCGATCAACCAATGTAAGGAGCACGCAATGTGTCTTGGAATCCCCGGTCAAATCATAAAGATTACTGACGTCCAAAAACAGATGGCGCTCGTTGACGTTAGCGGCGTTCAACGAGAAGTCAGCCTCGAGTGTGTGGTTGACGATTACCATCCACTCGAAAGATGCGTCGGCCACTGGACGTTGGTCCATGTCGGGTTCGCGATGAGCCTGATCAACGAGGAGGAGGCGGAGGCCACGTTGAAGGTCCTGAGGGAGCTTGGCGAGGTGCAAGCGGAGCTTCAGGCGATGCGGGAATCAGCGCCGGCCCTGGTCTCAATTTGATGAGCGCCGCAGAAGATCCAAACCTGAAGGGGCTTTACCCGTTCTTGCACGGCAAGAAGCAAGATCCCGTGTCGATGAACGCTGCCTTGCTCGAGTCAGTGACGCAAAAGGCAGCTCATCATCACAAGGTGATCGACGAGTTTTTTGCGAAGAATGGGCAGCAAGTCGTCGCTGCTGCCGGCGCGATTGCAGATGTTTATCGTCATAACGGCCGGCTCTTCACGATGGGTAATGGTGGCTCGAGCTGCGATGCAGCGCACGTGGCAGTTGAGTTTCTGCATCCGGTGACGGCCGGGCGCGTCGCGCTGACCGCGATCGATCTGACGGCGGATCGAACGATGATGAGCGCGGTGGCGAACGACGTCGGCTTCCAGCATGTGTTTGTCCGCCAGTTGATCGCACAGGCGCGCCGCGGCGATGGCCTCGTGGGTCTCTCGACCAGCGGGAATTCCGACAATCTCGTGAAAGCTTTTGCGAAAGCAAAAGAGTTGGGTGTAACAACCATCGGCCTCGCCGGAATGACGGGCGGCGAGATGGCAAAGATCGGATTGGACCACTGCCTGGTGGTCGAAACCGACAGCATTCATCGCGTCCAGGAATGCCATGTAATCATCTATCACATTCTCTGGGACCTGGTTCACACACTACTCGCGGACGACCGCGGTTCGTTGTCCTATACGAAATGACCCCTTAACGACCATATAAGAAAGAAGACAACATGAAATACGTCGACGAATTCCGAGATCCTGAGAAGGCGCGGTTTCTGTTGGAAGAGATCCGCGTTCTCGTTCCCCAAATCCAAAAGCGGCGTAATACGAGTAGCCCCATCTACATCATGGAAGTTTGCGGCGGCCATACGCATGCCATCTTCCGCTACGGTGTCGAGACAATGCTCCCCGGTGGTATCGAGTTGATCCACGGCCCCGGCTGCCCGGTATGTGTGTTACCAATGGGACGCGTCGATGACTGCGTCGCATTGGCACACATGCCGGGTATGATCTTCACCACGTTCGGCGATGCGATGCGCGTACCTGGATCGAAAGAGAGCCTGCTCCAGGCCAAGGCCAATGGCGCCGACGTGCGCATGGTCTACTCGCCTCTCGACTCACTGCGAATCGCCAAAGAGAATCCGGATCGACCAGTCGTCTTCTTCGCCCTGGGCTTCGAGACCACGATGCCCAGCACCGCGCTTACCGTGCTGCGCGCGAAAAAAGAAGGCATCAAGAACTTCGCGCTGTTCTGCAATCACATCACGATCATTCCGACGATCAAGGCGATACTCGATTCGCCGGATCTTCAGCTCGACGGTTTTCTCGGACCAGGCCACGTCAGCATGGTCATCGGCAACTCGTCGTACCGCTTTATCGCCGAGCACTACAGGAAGCCACTGGTAATCGCGGGCTTCGAGCCACTCGATATCCTGCACGGCATCTGGATGGTGCTCAAACAGATCGCCGAAGAACGCTGCGAGATCGAAAATCAGTACAAACGCGTCGTTCCGGACGGCGGCAACACCGTGGCCCTCGATGCGATTGGGCAGGTCTTCGAGCTGAGAGAGTTCTTCGAATGGCGGGGCTTGGGTTCGATCGACCACTCGGGAGTTCGCATCCGCGAACCGTTTGCGGAGTTTGACGCGGAGCGCAGATTCTCCGTCCCGGCACTCAAGATCGCCGATCCGAAATCATGTCAGTGCGGCGAAGTTCTGAAGGGCGTGATCAAGCCGTGGGACTGCAAGGTCTTCGGTAGAGAGTGCACTCCGGAGACTCCGCTGGGCGCGCTGATGGTTTCGTCGGAAGGCGCGTGCGCTGCTTATTACCAGTACGGCGACATCGAGAAGATTCACGACACCAGGGCGTTGGTCGAGGAGGTTGCATGAGTAGCGTTGTAGAGATAGCGGCAAAGAACGGCAAGCCACGGGCGCGCGGCAAAGTGAAGGTGCCAACGATCACGTTGGCCCACGGCGGCGGCGGCAAGGCGATGCACGATTTGATCGACGACATCTTCCTCGAGGCGTTTGCCAGCGAAGATCAGGCGCCGCTCGAAGACCAGGCCCGGCTCGGAATATCCGGCATGGCGGCGCTCGGCGATCGACTCGCTTTCACCACCGACTCTTACGTCGTAAAGCCACTCGATTTCCCAGGCGGCAATATCGGCAAACTCGCGATCTGCGGCACGGTTAACGACCTCGCCGTCGGTGGCGCGATACCCCTTTACTTGTCGTGCGCCGTCATCATTGAAGAAGGACTGCCGGTCGACACACTGCGCATGGTCGCAAGGACCATGTCGGAGACGGCTCGCGAGGCAAATGTAAAAGTTGTCACTGGCGACACGAAGGTTGTCGAACGCGGCGCCTGTGACAAGCTGTTCATCAACACTGCCGGCGTCGGCGTCATTCGCGAAGGCGTTGACCTGGGCGTTGATAAGTGCCGGCCCGGTGATGCGATCCTCGTCAATGGACTGTTGGGCGACCACGGCGCAGCGATCCTCAACGCACGTGGTGACATGCAGTTGAGCACACCGATCGAGAGCGATTGTGCTTACCTGCACGGTCTGATCGATGCGTTACTGTCTGCCGTTCCCCGCACGCGCTTCCTGCGCGATGCGACGCGCGGCGGACTCGCCACAGTCTTGAACGAAATCGCCGAAGCATCGCAGGTCGGCATCGAGATTTACGAAGACCGCACGCCGATTCGCAGCGAGGTCAAAGGCTTCTGCGAAATTCTGGGTCTGGATCCGCTCTATCTTGCGAACGAAGGAAAGATCGTCTGCGTCGTCCCACGCGAAGATGCTGAAACTGCACTCGCGGCGCTCAAGTCGCATCCGCTCGGCAAAGATGCCGCGAAGATCGGCGAGGTGAACGATCACCGCCCTGGTCGCGTCGTGATGCAGACTGTTTTCGGCGGGCGTCGCATCGTCGACATGCTCGTAGGCGAACAACTACCGCGGATTTGTTAACGGAGGAGAATCGAATGTCAAGCAACGGAATCAAAGCGGCCGAAGGCGTCATGATTCGCATCAAGGACAAAGGCGAAGTGCTGGAGTTGGATTACGACGGCGCCGTCTGCCAACATCCGGGATCGCTGTGGTGGGGCACTGCCGTTGGCTTTCGCGCGATGCAAGCGGCCGCCCAAGCGCTTTCGAAAGACGATCTGTGGTCCCGCGATAATCTCTACATCGTCACCGGTCATCCCGGTCCAGGTGTGAAAGATACCATCGACTACATTACGGGCGCCGCCAGTCGCGATCGCTACAAGACGATTGTCGCCGAAGGCTGCGAGATGAAGTGCAACAGCAAGATGAAGTATGAGTGGTGGGTTAGCGACGGTGAGAAGACTGCGAACGTCAACCTGCGACCTGACTTCGTGCCGCGCGAGTTTTACGAGCTCTCCGATCGCCTCGAAACAAATGAGACTACCAAGGAAGACATTAAATCCTTCCGTATCTTCAAGGTCAATCTATCAACGCGCATCTGGAATGCGCCGTTAGAAGAAAACTTCCGTGTCGAGATCATCGACAAGCCCCTGCAACCCGGCGAAGTGCCTGAGGCAGCACTGGCAAAGGATTATTTTGACCTGAAATAACAATCGCCATACGCCTGCGATGCAAACTCTTGCCGCAAAGGGCTCACAGCAATGGCAGTTGAAGGAACTGAAAGGCCATTCCGGCTGTCATGTGTTTCTCTGTGAGCGCGGGAATACAAGATTCGTCAAAAAGGTATCGGGAACTGCAGCTTACTCCCAACGTCTCGAGCAACAGATGCTCAAGCAGCAGGAGTTTGAGCATTCGTGGATCAGGAAGCCTTCAGTCTACGAGTCCGGCACGGAGAACGATCGTTTCTACTTCACGATGGAGTATGTTAACGGTGTTCAGCTAAGCACTTTCATCTCCCGCAATACAGTTCAGAACTTCGATCCGATAATCGACCAGCTACTCGTCTTCGTACGATCGAACATCTGCGATGTGACGGCGGACTTTCGTGCTTCCGTGAGCGAAAAGCTATGGAGCATCGCGACGAGCAGCCGTCTTCAGCTTGATAGATATGTCGAATATTGCCTGGCGTTTGATTGGAGCGACATACCAATCGGATACTGCCATGGCGATCTCGCGTTTGAGAACATACTTGTGCATCAGTCGAATCTGTATTTCATCGATTTCCACGACTCGTTCATTCAAACGCCCTATCTGGATCTGAGCAAACTACTGCTGGACATTCTGGTGTTGTGGTCCTGGCGCTTTGAGAAACGGCGCCCGATCATAAAGAACGCACATATCTATGACATCGTTCTTTCGCAATTGGAGGATCGTGAGGTTGAAATCGTGCGGCGGTTACTGGTCTTGAATCTGCTCCGGATCTTGCCGTATGCGAATGCTCATAGTAACGCCTCATTCGTGCAGGACGCCCTTGAACATCTTGCGGTGAAATTTGATATATGAGAACGCTGCTCGTCCCCGCGGCCGGTCGCTCCAGCCGCTATCCCGATTTGCGCCCCAAATGGGTACTCACACATCCCACGGGAAGACTCATGATCGACATGGTGCTGGAAGCCATGGACTACCGGCAGTTCGATCGGACAGTCATTACGGTGATCAAAAAACACTGCGAGCAGCATCACGTCGATGTCATGCTGCGACAGATCTTTGGTGACTCAGTCGACATTCTAGTCCTGGAAAACGAAACGAGCTCGGCTGGTGAGACGGTTTTTCAATCGATTATCCAGGCCGAGATTGAAGGCGATGTGATCATCAAGGACTCGGATTGCATTGTGCGCAGCGCTATTCCGTCCCGCAGCAATTTCATCGTGGGACTGTCGATCAATGAGAGCTCGCCTGTCGATCGGATTCAATCGAAGAGCTTCATTGTGAAGGATGACAACGACGTCATACTTGATATTGTTGAAAAGGATGTCGTGTCCAATGTCATTTGCGTGGGAGTTTACGCGACGAATGCGAGACAGTTCGTGGACGCGTACGCGGAGATACGCGAGAGCGATGTATTTCAGCGCGTCGGTGAATTGTACGTCAGCCACGTGATGTCGTACCTGATGCTTCAGAAGAAGATACTCTTTCACTACATTGAGGCTGATGATTTTGTGGACTGGGGCACGTTGGATGACTGGTATAAAGAGATTGGAAGACACAAGACTTATCTAATCGATATCGATGGCGTGATTCTCAAAAATTACGGCAAGTACGGCGAGAAGAATTGGGGCAACACCTTTGAGCCGATCATGGAGAACGTTCGTGTCGTGAAGCGGCTTTGTGACGAAGGACACGAGATCATCTTCATGACCTCTCGAACCGAAGAGTTCCTTGGGAAGTTCCGGCAATTCCTCGACGAGCAGGGAATTCGCTGCAAGACTATCGTCTCCGGCTGTCTTCACGGCAAGCGGATCATCATCAACGACTTTGCACCCAGCAATCCGTACCCGTCATGCGAGGCTGTGGCGATCAGGCGCAACGATCTACTCGAGCATTACTTGCCATGATCGCCACGCGCCTCAAAAAGTCTGTCTCATTCACACCGGGCTGAAGCCCGGTGTGAATGAAAAGAAATTATTTCTCTGAAGTACGCTTCGGCGCGATGCTGGCCGGCAACAGATCAGAGACGATGTGGCTCACTGTCAGTGGCGTCGAGGGGTTGTAGCCATGACAGCCAAAGCAGTTCGCCTTATTCGCACCGCTCTGAACGAACGTTTCCATCGTCGTGTTGGATGCCTCCAGCGATCCGCGCTGCACGTCGGTTCCGCCGGAACCGACGCCGCCATTCGTCCATAAGCCACCCACGAGGGTGTAGTTCTTCCAAACGGCCATGGGGCCGGTGGGCGGCAGCAGCGTCGCAATCTGTTTGTTCAATGTGTCGATGTTGAAGCGGTTGGTGTCGTTATTGTTGCCACCGGTCATGGGCTCTGGATCGGTGCCATCTCTATAGACACGACAGACGTTGGTTGGCGGGCCGGTTAGACCGGGCGCCTGGGATGCAGGAGTGTTGAAGCTGCACTGCGGACAGCCGCTGACGCCTTTTTGTTGGAGGCACGTTGCGCAATTGTTGGGCGCAGTGTTGGTAAGAAACGACCAACCAGCGGCGGGTGGACTCTGCGGGTTGGTGCAGTCCGGAGCGTTGTTGACGTGCTCAAACGTGGCCCAAACGAACTCGGGATGAAATGCTGTGTTAATGACCAGATGGAACCCAACGAGTCCGAGAATTACGGGTTTCTGCGGGTATCCCTCGACGATGGCCGTAATCGTATAGTAGGCGGGATCGGCTGCTTTGAGAACCCTCCACGATGTCTTAATCTCGATAGTGTTTGGCTTGAAGCCGGTGCTAGTGGCCTGGCATTCAGTCTCGTTGTAATAAACGCTATAGAGCACAACGTTGCTGTTCACATCGTATAGCGCAACGTTCCCACTGGCCTGTTTGATATCCTTCGGAAGAACGGGGTTGAAATCATTACCCTGTGGTTTTTGTGTCCGGACGAAGAGTGCCTTGGGGAGATTTGCCCGCCCGGTCAACTTCGGTAGGGCGCATTGGTTTTTCAAGTTCGGCTGAAAGAGATTGAGCGTCTCAAACTTTCGTTCGTCCGTTCCAGCCGGCTGGACCATCGAAAAGAACCATTGATAAGCGAACTGGTAAAACTGGCAGTTGGTCTCGGAGTTGAGGGGAACATTCGGTCCGCCGATTTCGGCGGGTGGATTAGGAGCGGTGATCCAACTGGCGTCGGCGGGACAGGGCGCCGGCGGCGAGACGCTTGCGACCGCGGTCGGGGGCGAGCCGCCGGGTGTTGGTTGAGTGGTTTCGGAGCGTGTGCAGGCATACACGGCAATGCACAGAAGAATGAAGATCCCAAGTGAGAGTTTGCGATTAGTCATCTGATTCTCCTTTTTAAGACTCAGAACTTGATTCAGGCTTGACCTTGGCAGTGCAAGGCCGCTGGAAGTTATGCAATCTTGTTACGTCTTCCCTGAGAGTTAGGCCAGCTTGATCGTGGTGCAGTAGTGCCTTGAGAGATACAAAATATCATAACTGTTATTTTTGAAGAAGATTCATGTTAAGTATTACCTGCCATGAGGGAGAAATCTACGGATGAAGGTTAACCATTCATTTACTGATTACGATGCCTTTCTCAACGCCGTGACGAAGGTCTATGACGATGGCTGGTCTGACTACGCCCGCTTCTGGAAAGAACGTGACGACTTGCAGAGTGAGGAATGGCGGCAGTTCACGGCAGCCGTCAAGCCCGGCGGGTCGATTCTTGATGTGGGATGTCATTCAGGAAGAGACACGAGGCAGCTACTCGATCTCGGATATCGAGTGACCGGACTTGACGTAAGCGAGCAAGCTTTGCGGCTGTGCCGGGAACAGTGTCCGGAGGCACGGACGTTAAAGATGAATCTTTTGGACTTGCCGGATCTGAAAGAGCAGTTTGACGGAATTTGGTTTTCGTATGTCCTGGTTCATATCCCATTCAAACTAGTGGACGATGCACTCGCCGCTCTTGACACAGTGTTGCATCCTGAAGGCTCGATGATGATGATGGTGACTGTTACCGAGGATCCACAGGAGAAGATTCATAACAGTTGTGTGATGTTCGATGAGGAGGGTGTGGCGCGAAAAGTTCCGGTTGCGCATTGGGCTCCTGATCCGCTGATCGAGCGCTTCCGAGCCCGCTTCGACATTACGTGGGTGAGTCTTAAGCCGTTTGTTGATGGGTATGCGCAGCTAAGTCTGCTTGTACGATCACGGCGTAACCAGGAGCATTGATGATCCCTGTTCGGTCTCTGAGCCCGCCCGAGTTAGAGATATACCAGCGTGAGGGTTTGCTCGTGGGCTTTCAACTCTATTCGGCTGAGCGAGCGGGGGCGATCAGGGATGCCTTGCAGGATGTGCTCTCAATCCCATCGACCGCGCCCTGCCATCAAGTGTTTCCGCCGGAACAGCGACTCGTGTTTGACCGGCACCTCGACCGCCGGCTGGTTTATGAGCTGTGTACTCTTCCGCAGGTTATTAACCCCATCACACAAATCCTGGGTGACGATGTGATGTTGTTCAAGTCGCAGTTCTTCGAGAAGCCTCCGCATGGTCCGGAGATCCCGTGGCATCAGGAGTCGTACTTTTGGAAAGTGAAAGGATGGGTCACGATGTGGCTCGCGGTCGACGATGCGACTCCGGAGAACGGCGCAATGCGCGTGATCGTTGGTAGTCATGCCGAGACACGAGATCATTTGCCGGTGCCGCCTGACAGCCATTACTGGAGTACATTCACGCGCGCGGCAATAACACGTGAAACTGATCGCATCGTCGATTGTTCAATGCCCGCAGGACACTTCATGTTGTTTGACGACCTGCTTCATAATTCCGGTTTTAATTCCACCGCGCTTCCTCGTTTGAGCTTTACGGCTCGCTACGCACGACCTGATTTCGTCAAAGCTCACGATCTCGCGCCCTACCCGGACCACGGGTGTTTGATGGTGAGCGGCCATAAAGGAGATTCGGGGCTGCGCTACTTATCTCCGCCAGACGGTGGACCGGGCCTCGCGGACGTTTGAGGGTTGCCTCTCATTCAGACCGGGCTTTAGCCCGGTGTTAGTTCGACGCATCAATAAAAAACCGTTTCAACGGTTTTCACACTCGCGTCGGAAACCGTTAAAACGGTTTCTTTAAATTTGCGTGTTACGGCACCGGGCTGAAGCCCGGTGTGAATGAGAGGCAAAGCTAGGATTGTGAAAATCAAAGCTAAGGATTGTGAAAAATCTTGGGTCTTGAACACTCAACAACTAATCTCATCAAGGCGTTGCCGAACGTAGATGTGTATCTCGTCGGTGGTCCATCCGGAGCTGGGAAGACAGTATTCGCGGATGCCCTCTCCAGCATTCGCAAAGCCGTCATAATCCGATTGGACGACTATTTCCTGGATGAAAACCTGATGCGCTTTTCATCTTCCTCTCGTTACGGCGTCGCGCGGCAATGGGACCATCCCTCATCCGCCGATCTCACACTCGCACATCGAAACGTAACCGAGCTCCTGGAGAATTACTTTACACAAGTACCCACATTCAGCTTTTCTGAAAACAAACGCGTCGGATACCGGCCACAAAAACGAGCTCCAAAAGCTCCTGTTATCGTGGAAGGTCTATACGCGTTAATGTTGCCTAAGCTCCTCGTACCCTCATTCTCTATATTCATAAACGGAGACGTAAACATCCGTCGTCAGCGAGCAAGCATGCGCGTCGAAAACCGCAGTCTGCCGCCTAAGGAGTTTGATCGCAAATTCCACTTCAGAAGGATCGCGGAAACACGCTGGATTCTTCCTCAACGTTTCCTGGCGGATTTGGTACTGGATACGAGTGACGGCTCTTTTACCCCAGTGAAGCAAATGAAGGAGGCCGCTATATGAGAGTGGCGTTATGTCTGCACGGCGTGGTGGGACACCTCTACACAAACAAGCAACAGCTTACGTGGTGCGAAGACGTTGATTACCGCATCGGCCTGGAGCACTATCGCCACCACCTCTTCGCCGTCAACGATTCCGTGGACGTGTTTATCCATTCCTGGAGCACGGCATACGCTGAGAGACTCACGCGCGACTATCAGCCTCGACAGCAAATCTTTCAAACTCAGATCGACTTCAAACAGGAATCTCAAACCCTGAACTTCCTGAAATCTCGCTGGTATTCGACGCAGGCGGTCGTCGAGTTGAAAAAGAAGTATGAGCAGGAACAAGGATTTACTTACGATTGGGTGATGCTGTCGCGCTTCGACCTCGCCTTATTGCGCGATCTGGATTTCGCAAAGTACGACGGCAACATTTTCTATGCCGCGCGACACGGCCCCTCCGGCAGCAAGACCAACGATGGTTGGTGTGATTTATTCTTCTACGCGAATTCTCCCAACATCGATCGGTTCGCCTCGTTATATAACGTCTGGGAGGAATACGGAATATTCGACGCTCACGAAGAATCGTATGCTCATGCTCAGAGACTCGGACTCCCCATTGGATATGATCTGTTGCGAGGTGAGGACTTTCAGCTAGTGCGTGGAATTTACGAGAATTGTCAGTACGCCGGCGAAGAATTCCCTGGTCTTGATAACCTGACGAAAGCCGCGACTTATCCCGAGAACCGTTTCCTGGGAGCAGGGGAATCATCCCGCGCTTGATGCCGGCGCGATATAACCATACCAGGCAGCCTGCGGCGGATCCTGCAAAAATGCTCGACTGGCTCTGACGTAATTCTGGTTGCCCCAATCATAATGCCAGAAGACCCTTGCCGTTTCGTTAAGCAGCCCTTCTCGCGTCATGGCCCAGTGCAACAGCCGCCGGTTTTGTAACCTGACGTCATTATCGTCAATGTGTCCGGCTATCAGTTGGCGTTCAAAATAGTCGCCGGCGCTCGCGTCAGTGTCATCTTCAAAGTTTGCTCCCATCTCGAGCAGCTCCTTCGTTACGGAGTCTCGCAGCGTCAGATCCACTGCCGCTCCGGTGGTATGCGCCTGCCAGGTCCGGGAATCAGACTCATCAAAGGAACTTGGATCGACAACGAATCGCCTTACGTAGGCGCGATGTTCTTCGTCGCTGCCACCTGGATTCTCCTGTTTTGCTTTTTCGTTAAAGAAATTCCACAAGCCTCGCTGGCAGGCAATTGAACGATGACCATCGAGCACGAACAACTCCGCTCCGAATGGTCGCAGGAGCTCGTTGATGCGAGCAAGTTTCTCGGCCACTGACTTTCGCAGCCAAACGTCTTGCCGGCTGCCCTCGATCGCTCGGCTATACGGCGGGTTATTGCCGTCCGTCTTCGCGTAGTAGTTCTCGCATGCGACGCCCACCGACTCCAACAAGATCAGCGGTTCGCGATCGCGCGGGTCGGTTTTATCAACTGGGATTTCGAAATACGAAGTGGAAAACATTTCCGGTGAGGTGATCGGGACTTGATGATCGACGCGCATCCGGCTTCGTGGCATGAAGTGCTCCTTGGTGTAGGATTAAATCACAGATCGTGTATGACTAGTGATCCTTATCGCTGGATGGAAGAAAACACGCCGGCGTTGCGAACGTGGGTGCTCGCGCAGCATGAGCACGCGATGGCGCAACTCTCTGCTGTGCCGGCTCGCGAAACTATCCACCGGCGTTTGGAGGAGTTGCTTCGCACAAAC